>QWCL01000077.1_pt1 | contig 54268 bp, 41 predicted proteins | sample 1972551 | NCBI WGS metagenome assembly QWCL01 (sample SAMN09866709, study PRJNA288562) | Human oral metagenome isolate term2_saliva, whole genome shotgun sequencing... | isolation source: mouth | host: Homo sapiens | place: USA: California
AGAAGCTATTATGCCAAAATTACCACTCATAGTGGGTGCTTTCATCATGAGCACTATACTGTCGCCAGTAGTGGCCATCGACGTCAACATTCCTGGTGCGGATGCGAAAATTCCAAAGGATGCGTATATAAATTATCAAGCCACAAACCAAGCCATTGAAAAGGATGTGGCCAATTATGTAGAAACCTTAAAGAGTACTGATAAAGCCAACGGTATTAGTAGAAACGAACTAGCCTATGCCAAAGAGGCCTCCATATATCGTGGCGAGCATTACCACAATACGGTTATTTCCGTTCACAATCGATACAGCCAAATCCGGCTTTCATTCCCCGTAGCAGGCATAAAGAGCGAATATAATATTGGCCGGTATAAAAATCCAGATCGCACCATAGAGGATTATCGCGTTATAACTGATAATGGCAGTCTTAATCTAGAAATCGACTATGCAGATTACAAAGATCAGGATTGGCGCAACACTAAAATTGCCTATGAAAAACTAACAGACAAAGACGTTCGTAAGTTCTTACAAGATAAAGCAAAGAAGAATCCAGAAAAGCATATTTCTGATATAAAGGCAACTGTATTTTCATACCCTACTGTTACCTATAGTACTTGGGACAGTATGAAAATGCCTTACCTCAAAACCGGTCAAAAAACGACGATGACCGTCGATACCATCAACTTTAAATATATGGGCTTTGCCATACGGTATCCTCTATATCACGCAGGTATCGCCTATTTCGATAATAAACCGGTGTTGAATAAGGTGCCTACTGACAATCTACTCGCCAATTACGTGCTTCCATCGATGAAAAATCTCAATGAGTTGAATGAATATTCACGCATAGAAAATCTAAATGGCATACAGTATCGCGTACCTAAAGATGCCCTATTCGAAGGTGAAAGTAAAGAAGATTATCAAGATATTAGATATTACAAAAAAGGATCCATAACCTTTTTTGTTTCTACTATCAATCTTACTAATAATCCGTATACTCGTAATCTTATCATTGATGGGCATTACAATTTCAGTAGGAATTTACATTCATTCTGGAATATATACCGGTACCACCCAACACCAGAGTATATTAATTACGCTGTTGTATGGAATAATAATATACCTGGCCTATACATACATAGTTATGAACCATATAGTGATATTCAAATCCTAAACTTTGAATCCTATGATGGCACCTATGGTTTTATCTATACCATCTTTTATCCAAAATTTTTAAGTGCTGAAGAAGTCCAAAAATTACGGAATATGATTGAGTTCTTTGATTCTACGAACAATCCGGGGTTTAAACTCCAAGAACATGTTGTGTTTCCAGAGAATCGCTAACTAGAAAACTAAATACAACTAATCTGCTATCTTAAGATACACAAATAGCCAGTACCGCAATCGCAGTACTGGCTGTTTGTATATGTAGTGTATTCTATTCTGTTATTATACAACTATTTAGAATTTTTGAGGTCTCTATTTTGTCTTGCCTCGTTTTTCATGTTGTTCTACAAGAGCAAGAAATTCTTTAAAGTTGTTGATTTTAACGGCTTGCCATGTGCCATCATCAAGTTTTTTCATAGCAAGGTTAAATGTTACGTCTTGGTTAAGTTCTTTGGAGTTAAATGTAACAGGCACAACAGCGCTATTACCATCAACAGTGGCAGAACCAATACTTTTGAACTCAAGATCTTTAATACCAGTTTTTTCTTTCATTTCATCAGCTGCTTGTTTTTCTCGAGCATTTTGATCTGAACTTTCAGGTTGCTTTGCAATGGCATTGTAAATTTCATTGCTCAAAATTGGGACAATCTTTGGTTTCAAACCTTGGAACATCACCTCAGCAAGGCCTTTGAGCGGATTATTCTTAATTTCAGGGTCTTCCAATTGCATAGCCACAACATCATCATAGCCTGAACCGATGATAGAATCTACATCAACATGTTTTTTGAAAGCATTCACATCGTGTTTTTCTACGGCTTCACGAGCAAGGTTCAAGGAATAGACTGGGGTTTTTATAAAGTACAAGAAATACCAACCCAGAATAATCACCACAACAGCGACTAATGCAGCAATAAACAGTTTCTTTTTAGACATAAAGGTCTCCTCTCATAAAAATAAGCACAATCTTATTAACATAAATATACTATGCAAATAAGGATGTGCCTATAATTTATAAAATATATACTATCTTATTTTTTGTAGTGCCAATTTAATTTCTTGAAGTTCAGCACGTAAATCTGCATTGTCAGCTTGTAAGTCCTTAATTTGTTGTGCCATTTCAAAGCGGCTCATTTTTAAGCTAGGATCTTGGTATCCTAATTTGAAAGATGCACCAAGATTGAAGGTACTTTCACTACCTAAAGCAACGCCAAGATGAACCATCGTATTTTCATTTGGTTGATAGGAGGTACCAATAGCGCCAGCCGTTGTATTTTTATAATGGCCTACGCTAGTCGCAAAGGACCATTTATCATTTGGATTGTAGTCCAAATAATGCAAGCCAGATAAAGCAGCCGTTGCGGCCCCAGCCTTATTAATCTTACGGTCCACATTAGCCATGACATTATTAATACGACTAGTAGCATCACGTAATTGACTCACATTAACAGCATCTGTATCCGCCTCTCCAGCAGCTACATCATGCATTTGCATATTCCCTGCATGAATACCAGCCTCACCATCATAAGTCAGCATAAGGCCATTTGGTTGACCATCACTAACAGTTATACCGGTAGTATTAACCTGTGTAGAATATATCTTCACAATACTTGGATCTGGATTTGTATCTGGATCTGGCGCCATTGAAGTAGCAGCCGCTCTATCAGAAATTACTAATCCACTACTGTCAAAACGCATACCACTTTGTTGATTCGATACATCTAAACTACCAGATGTAATAATGGTACGCTCATTACTTTCATCTGGAAAATTTTCATTAAGCATAATTTGATTTCTTGAAATAGTGGTACCATCAAATGATTGCCCAGCTGATTGAGTCCCAACGCTAATCGTCTCAGTGCCCACATCTACGGATGCACCGATAACATTGATGCTACAAACAGACATCATAGCTGCTAACACTAATAATCGCTTATTCATGATAACTCTCCCTCTAACCTACAGGATCTAACACACACAAATACCCCTTATAGATTCTCATTCATACATACTTATGAATATAGATAAATACTGAAAGAAATCTCATATTCCCCAATATAATTTCATTATAAGTACTACTTATTTTTACGTCAATGATGTATTTTCATTCTTTATTCATTTGTTTCTTTCATTCTACTCACTATAATAAATAAGGGAGTAAATTATATTTTTTTACATCCATCAACACATTACTATTCCCATGCCGATTACGTTGGTATCGAATCAATACAACCTGATTCGTATATTTATTGAATACAAAAGATAAACCTTCGTTGTGATACCCTACGTATTCACCCACATAGTACCCAGTATATGTATCATATCCATGATAGATATCTCCATATGGTTCTGCTGGTCGTCCCCATTCAGTATCCTCAAGAAGCGGCCCATAAAGAGATTCTATTTCGCTTCGCGTCATACCTACCATAGCCCCTTTATTAGTTGCATACCCAGATTTTATAATATATATCGTACTCGGTTGTGTACGCAAATCCCATAGTGAAATAATAACCGATTGGTCAGCAGAGATATACATATCATGATAGGAATAACGATGATCCGCTAGCCATAAAGAATAATGGTAATAGTTTAAATAAGAATACATATCCGAATTAGATTCTAAACCGGCTAAAACGCCCACATCATCAGTTTTAGCAAACGCAGTTTGCCCCATACAACCAATAATAAAAATAGAACTTAACAAGAGTTTTACAAATGAGTGTTTCAATAGAATCACCTCTTAAAGTTTGTAGCAATGGCCTTTTCGTTTATCTAGCTACCAAGCGGTAACGAAGGGCTATTTGCTTTTTGTAAGGCAAATAAGCGCCCCCTATTTCACAACTACATCATCAAATTGCATACCGTACACACGTTCATACAAGCGGTTAGCCAAAAGATATCCTGCAAAGCCAAAGTCTACAGGGGCCGTTGCCATCCATCTATCACTCGCTTCGCTTTGTGCATCATATCGGTTTCCATCTACATGGAACACTTTAAAATCAATAATAGTAGATGAAATTCCTGAATTCTTTTGTTTAGACAACCATAGATCTTTATACGATGCTAATTGATGAGCCTCCAATTTCTTAATTAAATTGGCAAAGGACTGCTTTGTATTAAAGGTGTAAAGAACCTGCTTTTCCTGAATCGTGTCACCAGCAGGCATGAGCACATACTGTGTGATGGTAATTTGCTTTGTTCCATTCGGCCCGTTAGAGGCCTTGATGGAATCCTTATCTATATAGGTGCCATCACCATTGCCGCTTTCACCAAAACCACGAAGCATTTCATAGTGGCTAGTATTTTGTAATTCCTGCATAGACATGCTATATGTTGGTACCACACAAGACAGTACCAATGCCATTGTTATATATAATACTTTCATCATCTGCCTCATTTCACCACCACATCTTCAAAATGCATCCGATACGCTTCATAGAATAAAGTATCCGCTATATCATAACGCGTCGTATTCGGAGCCATGCGCAAAATAGCACGCGTAGAGGCTTTCACCTGAATCGGCAACGACTGACCATCAAAAGAGAATACGCCTAAGGGTTCCTCAGTTCCCGTCATACCGGTTTTCGTTTGTGCCGCATCAATAACCGTCGTCAACGAAGCACCAGCTTGTTTTGCATGATATACCTGACTCGCCAGCGACAAACGAGTGTCATAGGATACAATCCAGGAATCACTATAAATAACATGTTTCCGCGGTGATTGGTACGCATTGTATACCGTAGCTTTAATTTTATACATAGGTGGTGCATACTCTAATACCTCTATGGAACGCGTATCTAAATACCACGTAGTATGCTCATCCGCATTAGGACCATCAGGCGTTACCTCATACATCACCTTAAACTGTGGTGACGACTTGAGTTCCTGTATCGATATCGCTTGGCTAGGTATGGTAAAAGCTAACGCTACTGCTAACATTATAAAAATACGTTTTAACATAAGACTCTCCTCTTAAAGATTATAGTTATAAACACTATACCTCATTCATCTTAATTTGACGATATATCATAACCTTATTTTTTCTTATGTATTAAGTTTTGATGCATTGTATCTCTTAGCATCTTAGCGTTCCCAAAATCTAAATATTCCATTATATCGCGTAGTTCGATGTGATTATAGTTTGCTTTTCCATCTTCATAGGTAAGATATATATTGTATTCATACTGATCATCCTGTATCAATTGAATCATACGAGATTTTTTACCAGAATTATATTGATCCATAAGATAAGAAGGAACCCCATTATTCCACACCACTGCAGACTGAATCGGTACCCCTTGTAATAGAAGTGATGGAGATGCATAGAGATAGTCACGTAGAACACGATTACAATATGCCAATATCGGGCTTTCAGTATCAGTAACAGGACCTCTTTCAATAACGAATTCCATTCCATGCCCCTGATACACACGCTTATTTGAATTGGAATGATCCGTATCATTCGTTTTTAGCACCATGCCCTTTGGCACACGATACGTAATATTTTCCCATGTAATAAGATCGCTGATGCTATCCAATATATCCAACGATTGCATAGAAGGAATCACAATATTCGCCATTGCTGACTCTAAATTCGTTACAACATCCGATTGACCAAACTTACTCAACGTAGCGATGTACGTATGATTTGGCTGATCATCGAATATAACATGGGCAAACATCATAGGATTATTATCGTTCTTTGATGATTCTGTTATTATCCAAGTTCCTGCTCGTATACCAGGATATATGAAAGTTCCTTTACGTCCAGCGCTACTTTCATTAAAAGCTTGTTCCGGCGTTTCCGTAGTACCAGAAAGCGAAGCCATTGCATAACGGTCTATGGCAAATGATGTAATATCCTCACGTTTTAAAGGGGTCACTATACCCTCCACAGTCCTAATCGGAGCTGTCAGTTTAGCATTATACCCCTTTTCATGTAATAAAATGACCGTTGAATCATGGGAAAGCAAGTCCATATACCTAATATTAGCCTTCTTTAATGCATCAGCATTGGCTAAACTCATTCCAGGCTCACTTGCAACGTCGTCTATCTCTTTAAATCTGAGTTTTAGAGATTCCTTAATCTCAAAGTCAGGTACTTTACTAGTATTGCCATACCGATAATTCTGATATGCATTTCTTGGAATACTTGCATCTGCCCCTGGCACAGGCGGTTGTCCCTCGGGCACAGTGTATTGCGCCGCATTAATAGGCATGGTAAAAGCTAACGCCATAGATACACCTAGCAATATCGTTTTTAGTTTCATACAACACCTCTCACACAACAATAGGCACGTTCTCTTATTGGTATAAGTATACTATATCCACGAGAACGTGCCTATTTTATATTCTATACGTCAATGCAACGATGCTAATGGAACACATAGCTCATCCAAGACACCAGTGCCTTCTTGTACTCTTCAATGGTAGAAAATTTCGGTGTATAGTTTGTTAACCATTCGGTTAGTGTAGGTTGTGTCGCCTCTGGGTCTACGGCAATTGGTAAATCCCAGATGTTACCATGTTTGCCTTCAAAGTAGCGCCATTTATCTTGGGCGAAGCTCACCAAGGCATAGGCCTTATCATATTGCTCCTTCGCAAGGTCTAATTTTCCTAAGCTCTCATTAATCTGAGCCATAATACTATAATCCGATGCATTCCATGGATATCCTAATGCAGTACCGGCCCAGCCAAATCGATACTCCTCATCAATGAGAGTTTGTAAATTCCGTTTGTATAGCTCGGCCCGACGGGTGTCGCCAAAATGAACGGCCAATTTCACCATATATTTGACACATTCAAGGTACGCGTAATGATCCTGCGTATGCCGCCAATAATTGGAATTTTCATAGGTCGCATCCCATAGGGTACCTAATTCTTCCCAGCGTTCTTGATCCATATGATCTAGGTGAAAGTGCCACACAGCTTTAAGCCACAACAAAAAGGCCGCATTTGTATAGTTCCAATAGTGATTACCTTGTGTATACTCATCTTCGGCTTCGTATCCATTCTCATTTAGTAAAACATGCATTTGGCTAACCCAATCAAGACGCATGGAGAAAAGCGGTGGATATGAGGTTTCAATATAGCGCTCATAACCAACGCGATTGTCCGTTTCTACATAAAAATGCAATAACGCAAGTTGCAAATAGTCAAGGTCAAAGGCACTCGACGGATTTGCCAGGTTATAAATAAATGCACCCGAACATTTTTCATACTCGAGCGGATCTTTCTCTTGAGCCTGAATCAACTCTTTTAAGAGACTTTCAGCCTCACTACGCCCTGTAAAAGCATAGGCCAGCGCCCGATACCACTTGGATAGGCGACCTACTTTCAACATATACTCGTACTGCCACGAATCCGGTGAAGGAATGTCCGCATGAGCGACCAAATCGTCAAGGAAATTCACGATAGGAATCACATTGTGGTACATGCGCTCGCAACGAATGGCGCGCTGACACGCATCTAGCGCACAATACACGTGGCAACATAATTCCACGTCCACCGGCGGCATATCATCCGCTTTATTCATGCCAAAGGGGTCATCAAATCTAAAGGAATCATCCGTATCAATCAAACCTTCTAGGCCAAATGAAGTATCCCTGCCAAACGGACGATTCATACTGAACGGATTGGAGTCATCCATTACCGATAAGAGCTCGTCACCCACCCCCACATACCGCTTGCGATACAGATCTTCGACGCGATCTACATAAGGAACGAGAACATCTAAATACTGCTTATATTGATACACCTTCGGACGCAATTCGACTCCTAGATTCTCTGTTGAAAGTTCCCGAATCACGTGTGCCACAAGAGGAAATACCTGCTGTTCTTTCACAAAACCGAGCACGCCATCATCATAAGTAGGCACCTGCTTTAAGGTACGACGAACCATCGTATATTGGATATTCCAACATTGCCGAATCAACGGATTCAGCCAACGTTCACACTCATCATAGACGCCAATAGCTGCCTCTTCAGAAGGTCCCATGTACATTTTATACATGGACTCACAAATATTTTGTAACAATCTATCCCTCGACAAGGTCTTGAGCGCGTCCGATTCTGTTTCTCCGTCCATAGCTTGCACCATATAGGCACCAAGCGCATCGGCAAGGAGTAAAAATTCAGAATGAACCTGTGTAGGCTCGGTCATTACGTAGTGATTCGGAACCGAAAAGGCATCAACACCTTCACTGAATATATCTTCATCCGCAGCCTTTATGTCCTCCAAGGACTGTTGCAACACGCCGAGAGATAGAGGCGTTTCTATATGCTTAACGTCGGATAAATGGCCATATGTCCCCTCATCGGAAAACAAGGTAGTTATGAAATGACGTAGCATATTATCGAATACATATTGCACTTCATCCTTAGGTGGGCGACCCTTTTGAAATAATAACTTGCGACCTCTGTGGCTTTTATACAACACATACGCCTCATACTCACCTGTACGGGGCTTTTCTAATAAAGGTTGCCCGTTATACGTACCGTAGCGGATGAATTCGGGCAAAGAAAACAAGAACGCACTGCGACACTCCTCAAAGGGCTTGCCCATCTCCTCACATACAGCCTTGACGAACGCGCGAATCCGCTGCCGTTCAAGCTCAATATAAGGACCATTGGCAACCACATCGTCTTGCTCCTCATCATAAAATGGACTGATCTCGCCCATATGAAAATCTAATCCGAGCAAAAACGTCGTCGTTTCCTTACCCTCTATCGGCGGGAACAAGGACGGCCGGATAGCATTAAATATGCCCGTTGTGCTAATCGTAATGTGACGCATAGTATTTCCTCCTTACCTACGCAGCCATGACGGATACGCCGTAATCTAGCAATCGCTGAATTACGGCGGGGTCATCATCATAAAAACATAAATCCTGTGGCCCACATTGAAATAGTGAGCAAAAATCTTGAATGGCGTGAACCACATCTCCGACGGACTTATCGCTAAACCGGATGGCCTTGTAATCCGTCACATTGTGAAAGTTCAACAGCAACCGCACTCGTTCTGGATCAGCGGCGGTCCACAAAGCGCAATACTCGCTACCTTGGGTAATCAATAAATGCGCCATTGCAAGGTTAAGCGTGGTTTGTTCCAAATGGGTGCGCACATAAGCTTGCTTATGGGATGTGATAAATCCTAATTCTTGGTCTGTGAGCTGTGGATACCAGCTGCGCACCATATCACGGGTAATGCGATCCGGTATAGTAGTACTTAGTTCCAGTCCCACCTGAGCCAAGGCGTACACATAACCAGCTGTATTCAATTGATTGGTAAACACTAATGTGTTATCTACATCGACGATGTGAAACATAGAACCTCCTCTATCAAACTATACCTATTGTTTCTAAATGTACTGTAATAGTACTGTAATCACCAAAGATACCTACTACCGAATTTAAAATAGTGTATCTGCCAGTTCCAATGATGGGTTCACGAGCTGAACGATATCCTCGACAGTGACTGCCAATGTATCTGCTTTTCCCTTCGCCACCACAAGTTGCCGCGCTTGTTGCGATGCTAGTAAGCTACGATTTAACTTCATATCCCGTGCATTGTCATCGGTGAGAGCATTATACATGGCACATGCCATATGACCATATTTGCTAGCCTTTGCCATCGCATGACGAGACCCGCTATCCCCATCACGACCTTCATAGCTAGCAATGAGGATGACCGCCTTAGCAAATAAGGCTTGCAATCGATCTCGTTCTACAAAGCGGTTGATAGCTTCATGACGACTATGCGGCTCGTCGCAGTACTCAGTAATGACGAGGCCTCCCGTTTCAACGATCCGCTGCGCCATATCGCGATGAGCAGCAGGGAATATAGAGTTCAGTGGTGATGGCAAGATGGCAATGGTTTTTCCACCACAATCCATGCATACCGTATGGGCAATGCCATCGCAGCCCTTAGCGAGACCGCTCACGATATGTTGATTATAATAGACGAGTTGCTCAACAATCTTGCTTTCACGGGCCACTTGCTCATCGGTAGGCGTCGTATACCCGATAACCGCCACATTGCAGTTCAAATCGTCAAGTAAGCTAAGGTCGCCCTTGTAGAACAAGAGATAGGGCCGGTCGCCATTGGGTGCGCTGGTGTTCACGATGGGAAAATCCGCATCAAAGCAACACACGGCGCCGTCCATCCAGTCCATATCGTCCATCGCCACGGACAAGCTATGCACCACCTCATCAATGTGAGGGATGTCATCCATCATGGCGAGAAATTCATCTGCTGTTTTCCACGTATTGTGAAAGCTAGCTCTCGATTTAATCTGGTTAGTGGCTTGTTGAACAGCCCAAATTTTCAAAGCTATAGGTGAAATGTTCATATTATGCTCCTCTTTTATACGCATTTCGATTGGTGTAGGCTACGGCGTAGAAAACAACGCGCGCCGCACCAGCATCGTACAATGCTTGAATACAATCTTCGTCAACATTAACTGTTTTTGTATAAATATCATCTATTAAAATAACCGTTCTACCCTTGATGTACTCGTTCTGGATATCACAAGTATCCTTGGTAATCCCTGGGTACGGCTCACTACCAGTATTCTCAAAATTAGACACAGGCTTGCGCAAGTGTGTCATCTTGGTACTCGTATGGCGGAAGATAAAATCCGTACCATCAATGACGGACAAACCATCGGCCTGTAGGGCTTTCAAAGTGGTCCGCACAGCGGCCTTAAACCCGAGTTGCCAATTACACATGCCCGACTTAGACCGTGGCACCGCCATAAGAACAGCCTCATCCAACCCTTCGGCGTCCATAACCTGCGGAATATCCTGTATCATTAATGCTGCTGCTTGCCTAGAGGCTGCTCGCAACGTATCGGGATGTGTAGAGACAAATATATTTTTCAAGATGTTCAAATAATCCGGATTGCCTGGTCGCCCGTACCCTACATAATATAGGTGAAAATAACCGGTACAATCATGGGATAAAAAATCATTTTTCTGAATAGTAAATCGTTCCATAACGAACCCCCGTGTATAAAAACTCATATAACTCATGTAATACAAACAACATACTAGGCTAAGCCCATCGGAAGAAACCAGCTCACCATCTGCACGATTCATGTTCTATCAGAAAGGAGTCTATTATTATTTCTTATTCAAAGGAGGTATATCATGCTACTGATTTACATCCAATGGACTTAACTTGTGAGTTCATTATACGGAGATTCTCTATGGGGAGATAATCAAAAAAACTAGGAACAAAAAAAGAGCCGTTTTAAAACAGCTCAGAATGTATGTTCTACATACTTAATGGCAGAACATACTCATTAGACGAAAGCATACGGATTTATCTATATTTGACGATGAACGCAACCATCGTTATAATATAAGAAGATAGTCAGACGAGTAGTGACGTCAGGCTCATCTCGGAAAACATTAAATTTTGAGAAATGGCCTTTTCGTTTTTACTAATCTCCGGGTTAGTGGAAATGAAGGGCTATTTGTCTTTTCCTAGACAAATAAGCGCTATTAACGCCCCAAAGGCGATAACCACGGTCATCACCTGTAATAGGAGCATAATGATTTCATACGGTCATCACCTGTAATAGGAGCATAATGATTTCATAATCACTCATAGGCTTACTCCTCCCTTCAATAACGAAGAGAGGCCCAACCTCATCTAACTATCTTGTGTTCATTATATACCAAACAAACATACGATACAATAAGCATCGTGTTATAGAGATTTATAGATGAAAACTCTACCTTAGAAGATCTAGGGTAGAGTTTTTTGTGTTTGTAGGGAAAAATGACAACTATCAATGAAATACATAGCTCATAATTGGCGCTAACGCCTTTTTATATTCATCGATTGTATAAAATGCTGGTGAATAACTTGTAAGCCACTCAGCTAGATTAGGTTTGTCTCCATTAGATTCTACATATGTAGATAGCCCCCAACGATTTCCATGTTTAGCTTCAAAATGTTTCCACTTAGCTTGTGAATAAGTAGCTAGAGCATAGGCTTTATCATACTGCTCTTGAGCAAGTTCAAGGTTTCCTATCTGTTCATTAACTTGAGCCATTGTATAATACTCCGGTTCATTCCAAACATATCCAAGTTCAGCCCCATCCGTGAATATATAGGAGTCAAAATAATATTCTAAATATTCTCTATACTTTTCCATGCGATTTGTATCACCAAAATGAGCTGCTAACTTAACGAGATATGTAAGGATTAATTGATGAGCGGTAAAATCATGCGCATTCCACAAACACGTTTCATTGTTATAGTTCGTATCCCATAATGATGTCAATGTATGCCAAAATGCTTCATCAATACGATCTAAATAAAAGTGCCACAACGCCTTAATCCATAGGCAGAATAGACCATTATTATAATTTTCATAATCCGCCTCCTCTATATCACCTAACAATGTATGCATTTGACTCATAAAATCAAAGTGCTTTGTGGAAAGCGAAGGATATGTAGTCTCAATACATCGTTCATAGCTCATGCGATTATTCGTGTCCACATAATATTGCAATAATGCGTAACGCAAGAAATCTAAAGAAAATGCATTTACAGGTTCCGCTATTTCCGATACAAATGCTTCTGATTCACAATGATCGACTAATGGTTCTTGTTCCTGAGCCTGAATCAATTCTTTGAAAATACTTTCAGCCTCGCTACGACCTGTGAAAGCATAGGCTAAGGCTCTATACCACTTGGATATACGAGATACTTTTGATATATATTCATACTCCCAAGAATCGGTCGTAGGAATATCAATTTTCCTTACAAGTGCGTCCAAGTAATCTACGATAGGAATAACACGTTCATACATATGATAGTTACGAATAGCACGCTTACATGAATCAATGGCACAATATATCTGACAACATATTTCACTATTAAGATTCCCTTTTATATTAGGCGGACAATCACATTTAGGGAATAGAGCTTGATTAAACACTTCTAAAATTGAGCCAGAAATATACTTTTGCAAGCTATCATCTGATGGATTCATTTCTGCTAGTAGTGAATCTACATCTTTATCATAGGCCAACAAGAAATCTAGATATTCCTTATATTGCTCTTGCTTAGCATGTAGTTCAAAACCGAGCTTAGATAGTGAAAGAGTTTTAATTGTCTCTTCTACTAGTGGAAATACCGTACTAGCTTTCACATATGCTAATACCCCATCATCACTCCGCGGCACTTCACGTAGTGTATTACGAAATGCAGTGTATTTGTTATACCAAAACTGCTCTATTAAATTATCCACCCAAGAATTACATTCATCATATACCGATATATGAGCGTCACTAGAGTCTATGAATTGCTTGCACATCGGTTTACAAATATCACGAAATAACAGATTGTTAGATAGAGAGGTTAACTGTTCAGATTCTGTATCGCCCTTCATTTTTTGCACCATGTAAGCCCCCAAAGCATCTGCAATGAGAAGAAATTCAGAATAAACTTGATTGGATTTATTCATTACATACTGAGTAGGCGTAGAGGATACATGAATTGGATTAGCAAATGGAATATAATTCTTAACTACATCATCTAATGTCTGCTGTATGGTATATACCGACAAAGGCGTTTCTATATTTATTGTATTTCCTATAGAGCCGAGAGCCCCCATATTAGAAAACAGATTAGTTATAAAATAACGTAACATATGGTCATATACATATTGAGCTCTTTTCTTGGAAGAACCAAGTTCTTGAAATATTAATCTACGACCTTCAACACTTTTATACATAGCATAAATCTCATACGATCCATTTCGCGGTGTTGATAACAATGGCGCTCCATTATAAGTGCCATGTTGAATAAATTCAGGCAGGGCAAAAAGCAATGCACTACGACACTCTTTAAAAGGCTTGCCCTCATCTTTGCAAACGGCCTTAACAAATTCACGAATCCGTTTACGCTCGAATTTAATATCTTGATCCTCTAGCTCACATTTTTTGCCGCTATCGAACTCATCTATATAAGTAGAGAAATTCAAAGCAAATATAAATGTTGGAGTCTCCTTTTTCTCTACAGGTGCAACCAATGATGGGCGAATCTCATTAAACATACCAGTGGTGCTAATTGTAATATGATGCATACTAGTCTCTCCTATTTTATATACAAACAACATAATTAGGCTAAGCCACTGAAAGAACATCACTACATTATCTAAGGATTACTTTTATCAAAAGTCTATTTTATTTGTGTATTCATCATGAAGGTATATATCATGTTACATAATGTCACAATCAGAGCTTAACTTATGAGTTCATTATAGGGAGATTAAAAATATAGCGAAAATAACTTTTACTAGGAATCAAAAAAGAGCTGTTCTATAACAGCTCTAAAATAATAATTATGCTTTTGATGTGGTAAGTGCTACTTCAACACGTAAAAAACAATACGCATGTATTGATTTTGATTTGTTTCAATACCGTAAACGGTAAGTACTGTTGCAACTAATTTCGAAACGGATGAAGAAGCAACAGAAGATTATAGTTTCAATACCGTAAACGGTAAGTACTGTTGCAACTTCAGTGGATTCCGACACTAAAGAAAGTGAAATCTTTGTTCGGTTTCAATACCGTAAACGGTAAGTACTGTTGCAACCCGGCAGAAAATAAATTTAAAGTGTTGCAAGTTATTAAGGCAGTTTCAATACCGTAAACGGTAAGTACTGTTGCAACCAAGCGCATAAGATGAAGAAATCCTTCATTTATACAGTTTCAATACCGTAAACGGTAAGTACTGTTGCAACTTGTATCATATTGGTGAGGACGGTTTGGTCCTTGGTTATAGTTTCAATACCGTAAACGGTAAGTACTGTTGCAACTGGCCAGAAGAAACATCATTCTTTAATATTCTCGAAATGTCTCGTTTCAATACCGTAAACGGTAAGTACTGTTGCAACCGAAGATTTACTATATGCTGTGCGTAACTTCTGTACGTTTCAATACCGTAAACGGTAAGTACTGTTGCAACTTAACACCAGTGCAACCAAGTTCTTACCAACTCCATGTTGTGGTTTCAATACCGTAAACGGTAAGTACTGTTGCAACTATGAGGATATCCTCATAAATGATTTCGGGACGGAGTCCGGTTTCAATACCGTAAACGGTAAGTACTGTTGCAACGGAATGAAATTACAAACATTTATGAAAATCTCTTAAGTTTCAATACCGTAAACGGTAAGTACTGTTGCAACCATCACCGAAAATGCCTTTTTCACAAATACCAACAGAGAGTTTCAATACCGTAAACGGTAAGTACTGTTGCAACTTACGTTAGCGTAAGCGGGCGGTACCGTATTTGCCTTCCGACGTTTCAATACCGTAAACGGTAAGTACTGTTGCAACTAGACAAAGTTGCTAGAGAACATTGCCGTGCTAAATTTGACCCAGTTTCAATACCGTAAACGGTAAGTACTGTTGCAACTGAAACCTTCCACGGCCACAAGGAGGCAGCATTGGCTAGTTTCAATACCGTAAACGGTAAGTACTGTTGCAACCAGAAAATGATTATTATGATATTTGTAACATTTTGTTATATTTGTGTTTCAATACCGTAAACGGTAAGTACTGTTGCAACCTTCCATACGTAGCTGATATGGTAGCAAGCAATCTTGGCAGTTTCAATACCGTAAACGGTAAGTACTGTTGCAACCGGAGCACATCTATCGTTAGAATGATAAACATGTCTCCAGTTTCAATACCGTAAACGGTAAGTACTGTTGCAACTGTCCTTCTTCAAGTACACCACCATCGATATACTCTCTAAGAGTTTCAATACCGTAAACGGTAAGTACTGTTGCAACTGGCTCAAGATGAGCCAGCAGTGATTCCATGCGACAACAGAAAGTTTCAATACCGTAAACGGTAAGTACTGTTGCGACAGCAGGCCTTACAAAGCCAGTATTCATGGGGCTTAAAAATAGATTTTGGAAAACCTCACACCGTAAACGGTCAAAACGTGCTCCCATTTGATCCACAAGGCCTATGGATGTAGGTAAATACTGGAAGAAAATGATTTTTCTTAAGATACAGTTATTATAAGGGTTTATAGATTTTACGTCAATAATTTAATTCATTTTCTTTTCATTTATTTTAAGAGATTCTATTACAGTAATAAACAGACTTCTTTACTATGCAAACTTCATAACTAATATAGCAAAATGAAAATAGATTAAGCCCACCAGCTAAAGCACCATGGCATCCGCCACAAGGGCGGTTCCGATCAAAGGGTCTGTGTATTGTATACCGTTACGCTGTAACGATATGGGTCGCGGAGGTAACGACCATGCTACATGATGCTCTAACTCGTAGGCTTAACTTGTGATTTCATTATACGTAGCTTTCACCTAAGGGGATAATCAAAAAAACTAGGAACTAAAAAGAAACCTGCTGCATATCAAAATCGATAACCAACAGGTTTCTTTAATTGGGAGATACTATATCTAGACCTATGGAAAATCCAAATAGGCTTATCTATAATCTCCCGTTATTTCGTATGCAATGTGACCCTCACTTGCCCCAGACCTTGACTAGACAATCGACCTACACCACAGTGTTGACCAAAGGTTGCCAAAATCGTGATGAGTTGACGCTCTTCGTCATTTAGTTTGGACAGATTGAATGTAAAGCCCCCCACAAATCCGGTAAGGCCTCGATCACGACCAAAATACACGCGTTTAGTGTGCCCTTTCCAATCGGTTAGGACGATACGTTCGCACAGTTCTTTAATGCGTGCTTTGTCCAAGGTTTGGTCCTCATCACCAACATTCCACTTATCCACTATGGATGCAAAGATAAGCTCCACCGTAGGGAATGTAATGTCTCCATAGGTCCCGTTAAACGATGTAGGTGTAACAAAATCGATTTCCACCCTTTTTGTTGGCTTCCCTGTAAGGCACCGCTCTACCAATGTTAATGTATTCTCCACCGATAAAGGGAGATCAAAGGGTGCCTCATATTGCACATCTACAGCCATTGCCTCAAGTGGTCCAATTTGTAAGGATAGTGGTTGCGGCATCTCTTCGAGAATATACCACAACTCACGATGCCACACACGGATTCGTAAGTAAACCATATCCCCTTTTTGGATTGTAGCATCACGGCGTTTTCTGCCATATTGCAATGATACGGTAAATGGTTTGATACCCGATACATCATGCCAATACGTACCTGCCGCTTCATCGATAGAACCGATGAGAGAAAATACCGCCGCATGGAGGAATCGTCCTGGAAATTCAGGAAGTTTGAATGAGTTCTTAGCCTTAAGGGCTAATGTTACAGTACCTAACATTATTTAGACCACTTTTCGATGAAGGATTTCGGCATATCGAGTTTACTGCGATATTTAATGCGTTCATCCATCTTGTTATTCTTAATAGTCATCATGGATATACCTTCGTTCCAGTTCTTAGCCGCATTAGGACCATTGGCAATATTCCAATCCATCATCATATACAAATCGTCGAGCATTGCATTGTACGCGGGTTTATCGGTACCGAGCACATCATCGCGATAGGTTGTAAACGCTTGTACATAGTGCTTGCTATCCGTTGTGCTTTTACCGGTATTCCATGCCCCATCAGCAAACAAAACGGCGTAACGGCTATTGTTATCAAAAATCGTTACCTCTGTATCAAGTTTAACACTGCCGAAACCGATGGATTTCCCCATACCGAGTTTGTAATATGTCCGACGTTGGCCACCGGAATATTGATCTAAATTAAAGGACATAAGCAACGCACCAAGTTCTACATCACTAAGACGTTCAAAATGGATGCGACTGGTGAAAGTAACCCCTCTATCCACAGGACGGATTTTACGTGTGCCTTTAATCTCTTTTTCTTCGGCTGTACGCGTCCAGTCCTTCGCCTTTGCAAGTGGTTGATGCCAATACATCTTATACCCACGTAAGGACGCATGTTCATGCCCCCAATGATTATACGTATTATGGTCATCCACATTTTGTTCCAAATAAAGTTGGAACGATGTTGGGTTTGGTCCCATCAATGGATGAGGATAATCGGATGGGCACATCTTTAACGTCCCTTGCACATGTGCATCGGAGAAGGACACACGACCAGCCCAGTTATCTCCGTAACCAAAAACGCTATCGCACAAATCTACGCCATTATTATGTTGTTCCAAGGAATTTGGCAAATGATCACTAATCTTCAAATCGTAGGCAATACGATAGAAACGACCATGACCAAAATGTTCAACGAGGCCATCCTTTTCCGTAAAGAAACAAGGCACAACGAATTTTACATCCGTAGAATGGGTGTACTCTTTTGCCGCTTCGCCGGATTTACCCGTTTTCTTATCTAGTAAATCTAATGTGCCGCGGTTCTTGTCATCTGCGTAGCTTTCAATACAAGATTGAGGAATTGGAATGCGTTTATCAAAATTGCCAGGCTTGGTAATGCGCATGTAGGATTTTTTAGAGCGCATAGGACCGGTATGAATGTTTACATACGTATTCATCCAATCGATAGACGCCTTATCCTTCTTAAGTTCCATGCCATCATTATCCATATAAGAGCATTTTTTAGACTCGCTAGGAACGGCGAAATAATCATTATTTACAGTTTGAATGATGAAACCAGGTGTCGCCTTAGTAGCCGCCTTGTATTCGCCCTTACCATTTTTCTCCATACCCACCATGCGTTCCGCATAATATTCCTTGAGAGATTTAATGGCACTCGCAAAATCACGGAAATAGAGGTATCTATCTTCAAAATCGCCCAATCCTGTACCGCGTTGGTACGGTCTAAAGCTACTAGCCGTTACGATTTTAAAGATTTCTTTTACCATGCCCTTAAGGCTAGATCCTGGGATGGTTGGGTTATTTTGACCACCGTAGAATTCGAGAGGCGTTGTATCCTCTTGTTTCGATGGACCACCGATGAATAATGGTGTTTCCGTCGTAATAGTGAGGTCAATATATCCAGTATGTGTACCCGTTTGCGTAACATGGTCGCGGTATGCATCCATAACATCCTTTGTAACACCTTCAAAATTCCCATCATAGAATTCAGCAGGAATCACGTGGCTAGGCAAGCGCACGAAATTGTACGATGCGCTGGCAGGTGTAGACGGATATTTGCTATTACCATTGCTTCTAGCCCCGCTATTACCATAGGAATTATTATAACCACCGGAACGACCTTGTCCACCACGGCCACCGCCACGCGGTTCCGTCGCCTTTTTAATATCAAAATCTGGACCATTTACACGTTGAAAGAAGGCGGCACTAGCCGCATGTTTATTCTTTGCTTTCTTAGCCATACTACGCCTCCTTGTCTACGATGCTCACATACCGGTAATCGGTATAGCTCGCTTGATGGTTATCTAAATATCCAATGTAATTACGCGTTGTTAAATAGCAATATTGTTTCGTTGCTGTGACAGGGATAATTTGTGAAAGCTTACGCCCCGTGTCAACCAAATGGGTAAATCCGTCAATGTTGTGCAATTGTGCATAGCCCGCATCATTTTCACCGATCATACGAGATGTGGAATCCACATAGGATACGCTTTCACCAGATGCATCGGAAATATAGCGATATGCTACGGATCCATTTTGAACGGTAATGCGCAATTCTTCTGTATCGTTAAAGATGCGCATTTCTTACAAATAGGCATTTTCAATGGCATTGGTACCATCGGAGAATTGGAATGCACCATTCTTGTAATGGCCCCATTTTACTTCGTGCACAGACCAGATAACGACGAGGCCATCGTGCTGCATATGTTCCTTCGCAACAGAAGCGATGTTCACATCTGCTAGAGTGCCACAGGTGCCGCTAGTTTTTGTATATACGCCTTCTTGGCGTTGTAATTCTTTACTCATGGCAACCTCCTTAGCCGTTTACAGTTTCTTTAATACGTTGTTGCAACGCAATCACTAGGTTTTCAAGATGAGCAGCCTCACCAGATGTTACCTTGCCGTTGCCGTCGATGGTGTAGCTTTCACCATGATACTGAACGGCAACAGATTTGCCTTGCACACGGCCATAACCGATCGTACGATTTGCGCCCAATGTAACTTGACCCGTCATGAGATCCTTCACGAGAAGCATGACAAGACCAGCCTCCGCATCATTGCAGTTCTTAACGGTCATGCGCAATGGGAATGTCACGGCATCACCTTTAGTATTACGCACCGGATGGTCTTGGAACAAGGCGCCATTCATGGCACCACCGGTGAAACGATCCACGCGGATACGAGGTTGTTCCTCTTGGTTGAATTGCTTATCAAAATAGATTTCATCTACCATGACACGGCCCTTACGGCTGTCCTTATTGTCATCATTACTATAGCCAAAGAGCATATTAACGAGTTCATCATTCGATCCGATAGCTTGGAGAATACGACTACATTGGTGACGCAATACACCTTTAACGGATGTACCCGGAACAAAAAGTGCAACCGATCTGTCTTCCCACGCTTCTTCAAAGATGGATTTGATAAGCACCGTATCTTCTAAATAGGCATCCATATTGATGACTAAATCGCGGTCAGCTACGAGGGCTTGTTTAGGAATGGCTACAGCAGCGCCAGATTTGCCAGTTAACCACGCTTTTACATGGTCTGGTTTTGTAAAGTCATAGTGTTCTAAGGCAATATCCTTACAAGCAACACGTCCGAAACCGTTCACCGTACGAGCGCCGATAGCGATACCGTGTTGCAGAGCATTCGCCAAGGCAGCGAGGGCCTTTTCCATCTTCTCACCTTGCTGTTCGTGGCAACGACGGATGACACAGTCGATACGCAATTGGCCGGTAGCACCGGATTCAATAACCTCAAAATCATATTTAGCGCCATCTACGGTAACGCCACGCACATCATCGATGCGAATGCCATCGCGTACGACGATATTCGTATTCTCTAAAGGAATGTCGTTGATTTGCAACGCACTTTGGGTTCCCTTATCATCGATGGAGCCGAATAGCACCAGTTCCGCATCAGGTACAAGACCTTGCAAGGCTTGGCGCAATACGCCTGCCAAGGATGTGCCAGGAATGAATGGTTGCCCATCATGGTAGGTCACCACGATATCATCAACCGTATCGTTTAATATATCATTGCTCACACCAGCGCGAATAATAAGCGGGCTCGTGAGTTTGACAGTACCAGTCAGAGTGTACCGCCCTATAATACTTGCAGAGTTTAACATACGACGGTCCTCCTTACTTAACTTTTCTAATATGTCTAAAGAAATACAACCAATATTCGTAAGCCACCGTATCAGCTAGTTTCGCTGTATCGAGGCCCGCCATATCGATTAATTCTGTTGGAATTTGGTAATAGGAACCGCTCGTACCTGATTTAGACAAGCACGCATTCACTAATAGGTTCGCATCAAAATCGATGATATAATCCATCAAGTTGACACGTTTCGTTTCACTGCGTGTGTACGCATGTTCCAATTGGAATTCACGCAAATTCTTTTCAAGCACCTTTTTATCAGCCTTAGTTTGGGCTACAAAGTCTTGCAATTGGCGATGGCCTGTGGCATGTTCTGTACCGAGTTCGGCCAACAACACAGAAGCGAAATGCTTGGAGATGCCACGGGCATCCATGGTACGTTTAATATAGATATCCACATCGTGAGCCGCATGTAACCGTGCATTCAAAATGATTTGTTTTTCCAATACCTTCTTCGCAATGCGGCGCGTTGGTTTATGTAAGGATGTAAGTATTTCTGCTTTTGCCTTACCTAATGGCACCATCGTACCTTCCAATGGTGTCCAAAGTCGTCCTTGACCATAACCTTCTTGTACGTGAGTACCCATACCGTTGTATAGGATATGTTGCAATGCGGCTATATCATCAGTAGACCAGCCAGAGGCTTTCACCAATTCTACTACACTGCCTGCAGAAGCAGCTGATTCAGCACTGCTACGAACGCCCCAGATGCTATTGAAGTTTTGTTCCTCTTGGTACGATGCGAACACACCACCGATAGTAATGTCGGAACCAATAGATGCCACCCCATGACCCACTACATCATGAATGGATGCCGTGCCGAGTAACAATGGCGTATGCAAACGTACATATACAGAATTACCTTCGCTCATTGCTGTTGGTACAGGCGTAATATCGCCAATCGTAACAGTGCAATGACCGTATTCCGTACGGCGAGAACGGCCGATATGGCAATCTAAGTTCTTAGGGAATTCACGAACGAAAGATTCTAAAGCCTCTTTAGGGCCTACCACGGATCCGACGAATACTTGATTGGGTTCCAAATATTCATAGTTAAAAACTGTACGGCCATCACTGCTACGGCCTTGTACACGTTCTTGTTCAGATGAGCGAGACATGTGCAATTTGATGGCGGTTTCCACAGAAACGGGACTGCACTCTGTACCATCTAATACGATAAATCCCTTTACGCCTTTAAAGCCAAGAAGATTTTGTTTTTCTGGTACATCGTATTCTTGTTTTGCATAAAAGGAATCGACCACCGTATTAGATGCAAACTTAGTTTCCTTAGCGGCATTCTTATTTTTTTGCAAGCTCAATGGCGCTGGGAAGGATGTGCCTTTGACCGTATCTTTGTAGGCGGACACGAAACGTAAATCGCCATAGAACAAATCCATAAAATCCTTGTTCGTATGCGCTGTTTTGCCAAGGTTATGGGATTTGATAAACTGAGTGGCAAATAGGCCGCGTAAAATACGTCCGTCAATGGATCCGCGCGTAGCGGTCAACACGCCTGCCGTAGAAGAATTGGCAATGAGCGTTGGGGATTGTATAGTGACCGTAATAGTTACTTGTTCCATAGTGTACCCCCTATTGTATCTACATCAAATGCTTTGTCATCGATTTTACATACCACTTGACCGAACCCACGGTTTCGCTTACCGCCGATGCCCGTCATATTGCGAACGGCACAGCTCAAAATATAGCGGTCCGTATCTGTCATATCCTCTATATCGATGTGGCCTTTGAAGGTAAGTCCTTTGTTAAGCACGCGAGAGTTGTGCAAGGTCCCTTCCATAGCGGTGCCCGTCGTTTGGTCAATGGATGTGTAATACCGCATGGATGTGTATTCTTCGAGAACACGGTCCTTCGTAAATACTGTTGGATATTGTTCCTCTAGTTGCGCCAATTCACGAGATACCACGTCATAGTCAGCAATGGTCAAATTTGAGATGGACAATCTAGGTTCATCCGTAACGCCTTCTAGACGGTTGAATAGGACTTTCACATCGTCCGTCGTGAACGCCGTCATCTTGGCGGTTTCCATCATTTCCGCCACCTCGAGGGCGCTTTCATATAACACACCGCGCACCCGTTTCGCCGGAATGAAAGGAATTCCGTAACGGTCATGAACGATGGTGCTGTCCGTATTCACGTCGCCTTGGCCGGACATCAGCATGGTTGGCGACAATAATTGTATGGTTAATGTGTACATATACTTACTCCAATCCAGGCAATACATAATCCATCAATTCAATGGCATCCGTATACGGTGTGCGCATATGGCCGTCAATCTTGGTCCATAGTTTGTCTGTGAAAGCGTCCCAGCCGGCTACATTCGGCAATGATGCCCCTGTATTGCGCAATTGTTCAAGGAATACGGTCCACATATGTTCATTATCTTGCAATACGGAACGCAATTCCTTCACCTTATTATGAGCCATCACCTTGCCGGCGTTGAATTGAGCTGTGCACTCCAATACTTGAGGCAAGCCTTCTATATCACCAGAGGCTACGGATTCTGTACGGCCATAAACACGGTATGGCCCAAAGTGCATATTGCCTGTTAAGCTGCTGTATTCATTAGCAAAGAATTGTTCCAATGTTGGCGCTGTTTCTCCGTGTAGGAAGGCAAAGTCCATCCAGCAGGATTCTGAAATTGTATGGGATTCATTGTATGCACGCATCTTGGATTTCGCACTATCACAGAGCTGTTCCGCCATTTCGTACCCTCTAAAGAATGGGTATGATGTAGGAATGACCGCAATACCTGCACAAGATGCAATGGACATACCATCAGCATCACTCAATAATTGTTGCATCAAGAATTGTGACGTTTGCACCGCAATACGAGCATTACAGATGAATGTAATATCGTCACCGCCTACGATGATAGGGCGAATTGGCATCATGTTCGGTTTCAATTCCAATTCTGCATCTAGCACATCATAGTGATCGATAATCCATTCTACTGTGGCCTTAAAGCTAGCCAATGTCTTCTCATGAACACGTTTGGACAAAGCGCTGCGTTCTTCCAATGTTTTGCAGGCTCTGAAATGAGCCCCCATATTGTTACCATCAATATGAACGATAGCAATGTCGTTGATACCCGTTTTGCTATTGTCTGTCGATTGGTTTTGACCCAAGTCTTCCAGTTCAGATGGGAATACCCAGTCCGTATCTTCTGTACCGAATAGGTCGAGGCTCAATCGTTTATTCGCTGCGTCAAAGGCGTTGAATTTAGCAGAAAAGGACGTAGATACGAGGCGTTTTTCGCCTAGTTGTTCCGTTGTATCCGCCACATCACCACTATAGTCGCAAATCGTCGTCAAACCCGTATTAGCTGGCGTCACAATTGGATGTAGGGTGTATTGATTTGTCTTTAATTGTGAATACAATACGCCTAAATCACTAGAGAACTTGTCTTTATCAAGGGTAATTGTTCCTGATGTAGCCCCCACCTTGAGGGATGGGTATTTTGTCAACACGCGAGTGGTAAACTGTTTGATAATATCCGCAACGAGTGCTTCATGCGCTTCGTCAATCAACACCAATGCATTACCGCCGCCGATGTACGCCACATACACAGGCGTTGGCAGTGCCGCAAGGCTTTCACCACGGCTTAGCCAAGACGTCGTATCCGCTGCCACCCCCATATTGTTAATGACCTCATCGCACAACACATTCTCAAATAATCGGTCCACAATATATGAAGCCCCTACGTTGGCCTTCAATTTATTGTTCGCGAAGATGTACTTTTGAATGGACTGCACATCAAACAAAATCGCATTTACTTGCATAGGCTCACTCCTTACCTATAAAACACAACACGGATTAGCGACAATACTCGCGGAATTGGACGAACTGAAAGTTCACGATTTTCTCGTTCACCCCATTCCCATAGGATTCCTCGACCACCCGTTCACTGGTGGCTGCCACAACGGTAATCCCGACGGCGAGCAATCGTTCCACTAAGGCGTGACAATAAATGAATTCCCCTTGGCAGAGCACCGCCGTTGGATGCAAGGCGATAATACGCGCTGCATATTCTTGCGCCAACTGACTAATCTCTGCCGAAGATGCCATCGGATCAATCCGAGGGAATGGCATGTCCATAATGACCCCATATTGACGCCCTGCATCGAGCTGTGTATCCGACCAATACTGGGACGGATGATTCGTGTGGTTAATAAACATGGAATCCCCTCTTTCATGAAATGCGATACGCTTAACTTCATTTATACTTCATCTTAAATAATAGCAAATACTGAGAAAAAAATCACTTATAATCATGCACTTTATGAAAGTTTTATGATTATGCAATATATACTATGGATTTCTACATCCCATTAGGGTTATAAAAACTCCTTCACTTCTGGTTCTTGAACCGGATCATGGCCGATATCCTTTAAAAAGGATATAAAATATTGTATTTCTTGTTGAATCCATTGACGTGGCGTAACACCAGCTAACCGCGTTGCAGCATGTGTCATGTAGTGTTCATACGTCTTAACCCACCCTTTATTGGAATCGCGTGCTAAAAAACAACCTCGTTCAGATATATCAAAATCATCGAGATTTATCATGTGCCGGTTGAATACCCTCAATATGAATCTATCAATAATCTCTTGTCGCAATAAATCCATCACATCGTATACAAAGCTATCCTTTCTATCGTTTGTACTATGTAATACACCGATACGTACATCAAGACCGCTAGATACTAGGTAGGCGCGCACCTCCCGTTCTAAAAATGAATATCCATAGCTGAGCAATGCATTTACAGGATCCGTGCTAGGATGGCGTTTACGCCCTGGAAAGGTCCAAGGTTCAGATAATATAGCGTGCCATACGGAAAAATATGTCCGTGATGCTAGCCCCTCTATACCGCGCAAGGCATCTACGGTCTTGGTTCTATCCACACGTTTTACCAAGGCCTGCATGGTATGACGTATTGATTCATAGTTTGGAATGTGTCGCGTTTTATTGTACTGATCAAGAATGGCTAATTGGGCTTTCACCTTGCGAAACACGATATACCGAGATGCCATGATGGCGAAATCGGGATTCGTAAAATGATTCACTTGCCACAATAATTTTCTAAGCGACGTATGCTCATCACCGAGGATGCCCATGAGTTCATACTTGTGATTCACAAATTGTATGAGCGACCCTTGCTCTACCAAGGAGAACATGACCTGCGTTGAAATTTGCACTGTTCGCCCCACTACAAGATTATTTACGTTCGCCATAGGTAGCTGGCGCAGGACCTCATGATTTTGTTCTAACACTAATAATCCGCCATCTTGTTTAATGGATATGCCTGGCGTCATAACATATACGGTCTCAATCATCTCTACACCTCCTATACATACTCACTATTAAATCATAATAACCTGTTCCTCACGCACAGGAAGGTTCTCATCGTTGCACCATATGGGATTCTTTGCCGTATCCGATATGGAAACAATTAGCAAGCGCTTAGTCTCATCATTCCTTGTGAGAATCTCTAAATTCTTGATAATCGTCTCCACTCGCACATGCGCATGAACACAGAGGAACACGCTATACTGCACACGGTAACAAAATGATTCTAAATACTTAACCACCTGATTCCGGATTTTTGTATTCGAAAGGTCATAGGAAATTAAATATTGCATACAAACCTCCCTGTTGTAGTGCTAACACACTACTTATCGTCTTGCAGCATCTTCACAATTATGTATAGTATCCATATCCAACCAATAATAGCCAATAGTCCAGTCATAATACTCGCCTCCTATTTACACAATCATTTTTGATTCTGGTGGATCACCATATACATTTGTATCGCGGTCACCAGGCATGAGCGATAAGCCTATTTTCACAAGTATCATAATCTTGGCCAGTGTCGGTGTAAATATGGCTACGAAGGCAGCTATAACATATATAAAGGCCAAAAAGGTAGGTCCATTTAGATCATGAATACGACGCGAAGCCAAGGCTAGCTCACGACCGATGGCAAAGATGATAATGGCCCAACCGAGAACCCATAGTGCTTTTGTTATATAGTCAAAGCTCATTAGAACAGCGCCTATATAGCCTAGGCCATATAGAGTAAGTAAATTCATAACATAGGATCTGCGATTCATGCGCCCTGATAAATACATCATTTCCTTTAATTCTTGCGTTACACTAGACATACTGTACCTCACTTTTTCTCGCTTAATGATTTAGCGATTACGATTAAAACAGCCCAACAAATCAACATTTCAATACTCATCAAGACTAACACCTCCCGTCACAGCCATCTCTTTTGTTGCACTCATTATACGAACCTTTGTGAAAGCTCGATAATCAGAAAAACTAGGAATTATCAATCTCTGTATTAATCCTTTTAACAACATGAGCCCCATATAGATACATACTGTAGCATCTATATGGGGCTCATCTATGTTCGATTTCATCATTATAATAAATCATCAAATCCATCTAAACATAATATTTTGATTAGCAATGCGATTAGCCAGTCCATTATGTTATCCTCCGTCCGTCATCTACGAAACTGTGAAAGGCATCTAAGCCCATTGGAATCAACTCCTAACATCTGCAACTCTGTTATCTCTTTTGTTACTGTCAGTATAGCGGATGTAAGGAGATATAACGATTCAAAAAAACTAGGAATTAAAAAAGCGCCTTTCGGCGCAATGATAGTATTTCTATTATAACCATTATTAGAATTTCCTCATGCAAAAATCAACAAAAGCAATAGATATGTTGTAACTAATGAAGATAATAAAAAAGTGATTACCAATAATAACAGCGTTTCAATACCGTAAACGGTAGGTACTATTGCAATATGGGCAATATCTTTAATAGTTCTAACATTATATATAGTGTTTCAATACCGCAGGCGGTAGGTACTATTGCAACAACATTATACATTGTTAGTATAATGTAGAGCTATTAAGGGTTCCAATACCGAAAACAGTAAGTACTATTACAATTCAGATATGGTAGTTATATATTGGAACGGTACTGATGGTGAGGTTTCAATACCGTAAACGGTAAGTACTATTCCACTATCTCCTTTATTTTCCCTTTCCTCTAGTCAAAGACTAGAGATGTGCGGACATTATTGTCGCTTTGCTCCTTTGCTAGCACCCTTCGTCGCATACTGCAAATGATAGGTACTATTACAATTGCCATTACAGACGAAAACGGCATGAAGCGTGTGTTTCAATACCACAAGTAGTAAGTACTTATTCCATCATCACGTTTGTTTTACCTTTCCTCTGGTCAGGGACTAGAGATGTGCAGATCTCATCGTCGCTTTGCACCGCTGCTGTCTCGCACCCTTCGTCGTATACTGCAAATGGTAAATACAATTACAATCAAAGGGGCTCCGATCACGACACTGACAAGCATTTGTGACTGTTTCAATACCGCACGCAGTAAATGCTATTGCAATTTACCATGTGTATGGATAACGATACTGATGGCTGCATAGTAATGTCTCAATACCGTAAACGGTAAGTCCTATTCCATCATCACCTCTGTTTTACCTTTGGTCATGGACTAGAGATGTGCGGACCTCATTGTCGCTTTGCTCCTCTGCCGGCACCCTTCGTCGCATACCGCAAGCGGTGGTGCTATTACAATCACAATGATTACGACGACGAGGAAGGTGCTGGGTTCCATATGTTTCAATACCGCAAGCGGTAGTTTCTATTACAATAACTGGATGCAACAAGACTTCATGACTTTAAGCTATGCGTTTCAATACCGTAAGCGGTAGGTACTATTGCAATGGTAGTACAAGAGTTAAAGGTTTATTAGGTGGCATGGACAAGTTTCAATACCGCAAGCGGTAAGTACTATTGCAATGATACTGCATATTTCGACGGCACTGGCATTTCTTTCGACGATGCGTTTCAATACCGCAAGCGGTAAGTACTATTGCAATATTAATGGCACAGTTACGACCTGACTTTGTTCAGGAGCAGTTTCAATACCGCAAGCGGTAAGTACTATTGCAATTAGTAAACACAAAAGTAGCTTTCATTAACGCATTACGTGCAGTTTCAATACCGCAAGCGGTAAGTACTATTGCAATGGTGCCCGTGACACTAAACCTACTCGCATGGAAGTTGAAGGAGCGTTTCAATACCGCAAGCGGTAAGTACTATTGCAATATGGCAAATGTAGATATTCATGAAGATGAATGTTCTACAGGTTTCAATACCGCAAGCGGTAAGTACTATTGCAATGAAAATTCGAAAACTCTAATCATTATTACGCTTACGTGAGTTTCAATACCGCAAGCGGTAAGTACTATTGCAATTTTACATGGCTGAAGTGGCTAGACAAGAATTAGTTGACGGTTTCAATACCGCAAGCGGTAAGTACTATTGCAATGATCTTAAGATCTTTGAAGGCCGTAAAAGCCGTTCAGTGTTTCAATACCGCAAGCGGTAAGTACTATTGCAATGTTAAAGTAAATGCTAATGAAGTAGTTATGGCTGCAGTTTCAATACCGCAAGCGGTAAGTACTATTGCAATGTACCGTATTTGCCTTCCGACGCTTGCGACATTGGGCTCGTTTCAATACCGCAAGCGGTAAGTACTATTGCAATAGTTTATTGTTCTGTGATAAAAAGCTTCTTAACTGGCGTTTCAATACCGCAAGCGGTAAGTACTATTGCAATCATAGGCGCCCAGCTCATCAGGTTGTTCAAATTTTCTGTTTCAATACCGCAAGCGGTAAGTACTATTGCAATACGACATGGTACTCCTGTTGAAGAATATATATAGTCTTATGGTTTCAATACCGCAAGCGGTAAGTACTATTGCAATTAAGCTACCGTAGGTGCAGTGTACTCATAATACCTCGTTTCAATACCGCAAGCGGTAAGTACTATTGCAATCCGTGTGGATTGTTGGCAATCCGTATGGAAAATTGTTAGTTTCAATACCGCAAGCGGTAAGTACTATTGCAATTTTATAGTACCCATTTTTTAATTCGATAATAAATGTTTCAATACCGCAAGCGGTAAGTACTATTGCAATAGCAGGCCTTACAAAGCCAGTATTCATGGTGGCTTAAAAATAGGTTTTGGAAAACCTCACACCGTAAACGGTCAAAATGCACCCCCATTTGATCCACAAGGCCTATGGATATAGGTAAATACTGAAAGAAAATGATTTTTCTTAAGATACAGTCATTATAAGGGTTTCTAGATTTAACGTCAATATGTTATTTCATTTTCTTTTCACGTTAAAGCATGTCATAAGCAGACAATAGCTGAGATTATGCCGATTTTTATGACTTTCACAGGCCTAGAAAATGATTTTCTCCATAAAAATGACCTATCCACAATAATACATGAATAGGTCTATGTTATGTTCACTATGGTTCAATATAATCAGCCACAGTTAGATGACAGAAACGGCCTCGCTAGTATCATCAGCACGATGAATGGAATCAATATCCACGGCTTGCCAGCCCCAACTATTCTTTTTCTTATTGAAGGATCGAATAGCGGTCAACGAAACGACGTCACCATTCATTAAATGGTTTTGTTCTACTAATTGTTTATCAATAAATACATTATGTTTCACTGTGAAAGCCATACCTGATCCGATAACCTTAATTTTTTCGCCAAATTGTTTAATAAGAGTAGTTGGTGCCTCTTGGTCGGTAATTTCACAGGATACGGCTTGGAATCCCGTAGTCCCATCAGGGCGTTCATAGGTGGTATAGATAACAGACACTAGGTCCATTTCATGTATGGATGCTCCCTCATCATAGTGATACGTAAGCAATTTATCTCCTTCAGCTACGATAAATGCCTTGTGTGCTTTTTCAGAAATGTAAGTAACTACACCAATGGCAGTTGGTAAGAATGTATTAAGCAACTTTGCTGCGGCCAAGCTATGGTCCTTATAAAATCCTGGATCAACGGCTGGACTACCCGGCACATACCAACTAGCATGCATATATTGATTAAGAGCTTCGCCTATTTTATGACCTTCCTTCGTGCGATATGCATACAACGCTTGGACTTCAGCACTCGCCACGTCATACTGACCTAACGCCACCAATTCTTGAATAAGGCCCAGTTTAGCACGCCCATTAAATTGTAAATCACATTGGTGCGTGAACGACTTAGCATAACAAGATAATGCCATATCATGATCACCCGCCATAGTTTCTGCCAAACCATTCCAAAGCCAGAACGAACTGGGCTTAGATTGTAATAGGTGGAGAATGATATCTCGTGCTTTATCGGCTTCACCCACTAACAGGTACGCCTTTGCCAAAGACCATTGTAAGAAGAATGTATTTTCCGTCAAGGAACGCATCCATTCTTCTGTGATATCACACAAATGATGAATGATATCCTTGTCTACATACCGATTGAGGCTGTCCAAGGATTTTTTAAGAACCCGCATCACCAAGGATGGCCATTCGTGATGTTTCCCATCGCTGCCCACATACGGTGCCACCTGATAGTCGCACTCTTCAAGCCTGTCGAAATCCATTTGTAATGCATAATTGTACAATGCGATATGACCTTCCACATTTTCAATGGATAACACAGTGCCCCAAATACACCGTAACAATGCTACCTCTTGTGAAAGCCCTAGCGAGAATAGCTCATCCAAACATCCTGTTACATGTTGGATATTTAATGGTGACTCCTTCGCTTTTTGCTGTAGTATCTTATATAGACACCATGCATAAGAACGTTTTACAGTCACATCATCAGGAAACTCTGCATACAAAGCCTTCGCTTTTTCGGTAGCTTCTTGGAGGTTTCCTCTATCCTTAAGCTGTTTAATAGCAGATAATTCCTTCATAGCGGGGCTACCAATGCGCAATGCGTATAACGTTTGTTTAAACAAGACCTCATCCGCTTCATCAATGGCCAGTTTTTGTAGCTCCCCTTGATAGAGCTCTACATCTGCCTCGTCATGCATAGCATTGGCTCGTTTGATGAGATCAATCAAGCACCACGCACAAGCACGGATATCCCATGGCCCCGGATCTAGTTTCTCCATCAAGGTTTTCGCCATCGTATAGGCACGGTCAAGATGTCCTTCTCTACGCGCCTCGAATACATCCTTGCTGGTAACTAGGCTTTCACCAATAACCCCATCATCATTGACAGGCATCCCATTGTGCATCGTCATGTTCTTGTCGTCGCTCATACCCACCAATTCTTCGTCCGTTACGTTCCAATTTGTAAATGCCATATAGTCCTCCTCGGGAATAGATTCCCTTATCCATCACTAATTCCTTGTTCTATCTGTATCGTTAGTATACCCATTAACGAACTGCATAACAGTTCAAAAAAACTAGGAATTAATCATGGTGGTATAGTAAACCTCTATATAAATACATTAAAATTTGATATAGTATTCATGAAAGTTTCATTTTTCAACAGAGGAGGACCTATGCCAAGTGTAACGAATTATCTAAAAAACGTTAAAAATATGCGTCTCTTCTTTCGTAGCTTGGCCATGGGCCTACATACGAGAAATACGGCACCCAAACGAGGTATTAAAAAGAGTTTACACGACGATTATCTAAAACGCCTCGCCTATTTCAACATGGGATCCAAGATTCGGGATACTCAAATCGGGCGTACGCGCGTCCATACGATTGCAAAACAGGATTTCTACTGGGGCCACAACTATTTAGCTGATGTATATGCACTCTATGCGATGAAGCCTGAAATAATTATCCTAATTTTAGCTATAATCAATACTATCAGTAAATATACGAACTGTACCATGACTGAGATATACGATTACATCAACGATGACCCGTATATATTACCGGCATACCAATCGTTTTTAGAGGAGAAATATAGAGATTCGAAAAAAACAATTCCAGATATTATCGAAAAGCAAACCCTAACACGGATTGTAAAAAAACTCGTTACAATTGGTATTATCAAGGAAATTATACAAAAGAATACCTATATATATAGCTTAGTTTCAATCGGTCTTGAATCGTGTACACGACAAGAATTAGAACAGCTAAATCGTGCTGTTTTTATCTATAAAAATATAGCTCTTTTTAGCACTGCTGGACACACCTTACTAGCCAAACTACAATCGCTCACCTCCGATACATCCCTATTAGATGAACTGGAACAACCAGCACCACCTATCTACGAGTCACAATATGTATTTACCTATACCAATCCATTGCACGTCATCGATGAAACGATTCTATACACCTTGGCCGATGCCTTACATCACCATAAAATGGTTGAGCTTAATTTCTGCAATAAACGTAGACCCAAAGTAATGGTTCGACCTGTGCGAATCGAATCGGATTATATAGGTAACCGCGATTACCTTATTGCCGTACATCATCATACACTCGTTACCTACCGGATTGATGCTATCAGTGCCGTAAGCATAAAAAACACTTATAACAGTGATACGCCAATACCAGTAGCTAAAGCACGATATAATACAATACTTCATCTACGGTTCCACAAGTTACAGGGCTACGAGACAGCATGGCCCCATTTTTCAGATACATTCCGCCACATGCCAACTAATTGCGAAGCATCTACGACAGAATACACGGATGTTTGTATGCACGTTCAAGATGGACAAATCCTACTGCCTCTGTTGCGTACCTTTTTACCTTATATTGAAATCATACAAAGCACACCGAAAAGCATTCGCACACGATTCAATGATAATCTACGATACACACAACATGAAACTGTATCCGAGCCAACTAGTTATACAAAAAAAGTACATCCATCTTGGAATCTGCTTTCACCCGAACCAGTTGAATCAGACGCAACCACCTCACCACTACTAAATGAAATCACGGCCGTAACCTGTGTCACACAGTACCGAATTCAACAAGACCTCATTAATGGCGTCGCCTACACATTAAATGATTTACAATTCATCATGAAGCACCGTCCATTATTAGATAGTTATGCACCGGTAGAAGAAAATGACCAATACGAACACGCCTTACCGAGCTATATTGTTCGACCAGAGGCACATGGGCTAGAACCACTATTTCCAGATTTACCAGCTCTCGCCACCACTACAGCAGAGCGTATGTTCTTAAAAGATTTACTGAGTGATAATCGTATCAACTGGATGATACCCCATACTGTGAGCCAACGATTGGCACAAGCATTATACGACGTACCAAATACATTACCAAATCACACATGGAGCAACCGCAGTCTCGCCATCGATGAAACACCGAAGTCCTACGAAAATCATCAACGTTGTACTGAAGCCATGATGAACGGTACGAGTATCTCTTGGACTACTGCCGGAACTACCATGACAGTACTTCCTTGCAAGATGGAATATAACGGAGCTACCAATGGCTATGCACTCATTGGATATCACCTTGATGATCATACGTTTGGATATTATCCACTGCACAACCTACCTAATGTCACAGTTGGCGTAAATCAGAGTGCCATCGATATAGATGCAATGTACAGAGAATACCAAGAGACAAACCAACAAACCGTAACCTTCTCTGTATACGATATTAATAATGCCATCGATCGTTGTTTTAATGCCTTCTCTAACTATGACATTGTAGGGAGTGAAACAGATCCGAACGAGTTTACACTCAATGTAGCATACTTGCCATTCCAAGAAACGGATATCCTACGTATCCTATTGTCCCTCGGTGCTGCAATCCGCGTACATGAACCACAAACACTCAAAGAAAAACTCGACAGTATCTACAAACAAGCCATTACATTGTTAGGAGAGTCATAATGGAACACCATATATACCTTACGTTTTTGACAGCATTTAAGTCTAAATTCCCATATGATGAAGATAAGCTCAGAAATACACTTGTATCGACAACGATTAAAAAGCCTTATAACGAAATCATACAAACTAGTGAATCCGTATTAAAGACCGTACTTCATGATAAACGGAACCAGTTTACATTAGAAAAACTATTCTTTTTTGAAACAAAGGAACTTTCAACAAAAATCAAACGTGTAGACAATCCAAGTCAACATATTACAACAAAGCAAATCTTTGAATCACGCATAACTGATTTTATCAATGAATATAACATCAATTTAGACTGGTCATCCAACACAGTCGAATATATCGAATGTGGCGATATTGAAAACATCAGCAACCTCAAGGCTAGTATCCTCAACATGTCCCAACAAATGATGAAGTTTTATCATGCTCAACCTAAAGAAGATACGGTAACATTGCATGTAGATTTGACGGGCGGTCCTCGCACAGCTATCATGCTCATGCTCGCCATCATTCGCCTCGTGGCCTACCAAGGCATGCAAATTGGTTCTATTTCATATGCGAACTTGGATAATGAAAGCAATACGATTACTGTATATGAAAGCAAGGATATTTATTTCCTATTCGACATGATTGCCGGTTTCTCCGAGTTCACCCACTATGGTGATGCAAAAACATTACGTCATTACTTTGACCAAACCAACACCGAAGATGAACTAACCAATCAACTACTCGCTAAAATGGATGATTTTTCAGAAGCGATTAGCCTATCTAGTCGCGGATTATTTCAATCATCCGTGGAGGGAATCAATACATTATTCACCAATATTGCCAGTCGCAAGCAAGATAACAGTCAATTTGAGTTAGGTATCTTTCAGCTCATGCGCAATAAAATTCAAGAAAGCTACGAGACCATAGTATCCGATCCAGAGGATGACCTTGTATACATCGAATGGTGCTTGCAAAATGATTACTTGCAACAAGCATTGGCACTATTTGTTGAATACGTGCCGCGAACGATTTTGAAGGAAAAGATTATTACTCTCGATGACAATGAATTTGAAACTAAAAAGAATGATAATCGCAGCCTAGAAATGCTACACTTCAACCAAATCAACGATAAAATCGGAGCTTTTTTGGTAAATCTACAAACCACATATATGAATAGAGCTATTAAGGCTACTAAAAAAGTACTACATACCTATTTGAATGAGTTAGCAACAGAATCTATACGTATTAGTAAATTGGCAACTTCTGAAAGTGGTCCAATTTCAAAAGAAGCAACTCATCTGCCTGTATTGGAGGCTAACTGTTATCAACAGTTGGAAGATATTATGAAGCAATATTACCTCTCATCAGGTGTAAATTCTTCACAATACCACTGCAAACAGTTTATTAAATTCCTAAGTGATATCACACTAAATGGATCCAACATAGGAATTCTTAATGCCTTTCCAATAAATGTTCGTCAATTATGTACTAGCTTGATAACAAAGAAAAACTCTACTGTCAAAAATCTAATACACGTTGACGAAGACTATTGTATTACCGTAAATAGAGGGGATAAATATTTCCTAATACGAAAAGAATTATTTAATGGATTTAAGAATAACTGTAATGATGAAACACTCAAAACTATTTTCAACTTTACAGCCCATAACGATAACCTTTATACATACGATTACGAAAACGATTTCCCAAATAATGTATTTGATATTGAAGGACTATCACTTAATCAATGCCTATCCGAACCACTCGCCAACGATACCATTGATTTGTTAACCGCATATAATACACTCAAACAAGTTCGTAACGATACGGCTCATGCCAATGAAGAAAAAAAAGGCCGCTATACAAGCAGCCAAGATATACGCAGGGAAATAGAAGGATGTTTGGGGATTATTAGGGAACTAGCGATGCATATTAGAACATGTGAAATATAAAAGGATCTGATTTAAACTCAACTATGATCTGCACCCATTTTCTTAGACAGATATGATTAAGCTACGTTTGTCCTATAAGCTTATAACTCTAATGCCTCTCATATACAAAAGAGCACACTTTCTTAGTACAGCAAGAAAGTGTGCTCCTTTTATCATATGTAATTATCGATTCATATTAATTATATATTATTCAGCAAGAAATTTGATATAAAATAGTTGATTAGTCAGCATATCTAAGCCATGAAAAATAGTACAAAACACTTAAATATTTTCCAAATCATAAAGAGTAATTAACTGCTGAATTCCATCTTCGGTAATATTAGCATGTTTAATCAATCCTTTATCTTTTATAAATTCAACCGCAAAGTCTGATTTATCACCAAATTGTTCATGAATTTCGACAACCATCGATTGAATCGATTTAGGATAATTAAAATTATACCCTAATAACTTTGATAATATTTTTAAAATATCTAGTATACTCTCTGGACTTCCTTCATATGTAGATAATGCTAAGTATAATTTTCGCCTTAACACACTTTGAAAAGCATAAATTTCAGAAACATTAAATGTAGATGTATTCGACATTATACGTGTTAAAAAGTCTGCTCTAAACTCACTAATATCACTATAAACAGGATAAGCTGTACTTAATAAAGCAAATGGGCTATAGTCAGTATTCAGGCCGGCAAGATACCTATATAACTCATTATATTTGCGTCCATAAATTCGAAACTGCTCTGAAGTACTACAGACTTTTAAATCATCAATCATCGCTACTTCTAACTTAGAAATCAAATTATCTACAAAAGCAACAGTTAATGGCTTTCCATTTTTTCTTTTTATTGTTAAATCTGGAGTCAGTATACAATTTTCTATTTCGAGGAGCATTTTCAATATATCTAAATCAAACCGATTAATAAACAATTGAAAGTATGAGCTTAGTAATTCTATTAACCTATCAACCATATAATGGTCAAACTCTGCAGATTTATTACATTGAGAATTTCGTAAAAATGTTTTTAATTGCAGTTCTCGAAGCTCGTCTAGCTCGGACATAATTCTAGTTATACTATAACCCATACCAACACCTCATATCTTACTAATTGATATATAAATTAAGAAATTAATACTTAAAATATCTTAATATCAAAACAAGAATCCGCTGTATATCTACAATTTCATCAAAACATTCCTGCGCCATACTCCTAGATAATATATTCGTATGAGCAGCTGGATTCCTATATGTATCAGTAATATATTTTATATGCTTTGCAATATCTCTAAAACTAGATTCAATTTCATCAGTTGAAACGGTAAGTTCATTACTACCAAATTCACTCAATAATGACTTGTTTTGGTTTAAATGGTATTCATCTAATCCTTTAATCTTAATTAATCCTAACAAATATGGAATGGTGCCAAGAGTAAACCGTGACTCTCTAAGAGGTGTTTTAACACCATTAACCTCCTCAACCATAACCGTATGCCATTGATTATAATCATCTCCATAGTGCTCTTGTAAATAATCCTGAAAATTACTATATAGCCTTCGCTTTAATTCAACCTCTACTGACTTAGATAAAAGAATACATACTCCAGAATAATCTACTTCAACATTGCTTTTATTTAAATTTTTAAACATTACGCGTGCTGTAATTAAGAAAGATTTTGACTTCTCACTTAATTTATCCCAGTAAGATTTAAATATATATTTTAAATAAGTCTCTTCTTCTAAATAGTCTGAATTAGACAACTCTTTTGATATACTTTTTACAATACGAACACTTATAGTATCCATAAACTCGTTTATATACGATTCAGCTAAAGATTCATCCAAATTTGGTTTTAACCGCTCTAACAAGTCTTCTTTATATAATTTTAATCTACTTTGTAATTCTTGTATTTCATATTGAATTGATGATAAAGATTCGTCTATCTTATCAAATCGCTGATTAAGTAATAAATCGGTATTGTCTTGTGCAGATAGTATTTCTTTGGAGTTAATATCTTGATGATCTAATAAAATTTTCGTTTGTCTATTAAGAGTAACATCTACAAAAGAGCCCTCATTATTAAGACTATCCCAGCAACCATCCAAGTCAACAAAAAAATACAATCCAATATAAAGAGCAAATTCACCTATAGACTGTCCAGTACTAATACTTAAACACCCTGCATCAACATCATAAATACGAATTAATGCATCACCACTAACTGACTGAATAGTTATATTAGGTTGAATTTTAAATTCAATCCGTGCAATAAGTATCTTATATTCTTCTAATTCACACCACTCAGACACCTCCACAATCAACTGTTTAGATGATTTATGTACTAATTCAAATATTAGTTGCCCAATAAGCTTTCCTTTTTTAATGCATGGAATCCCCTTTATGAGCTCAATAGCCTTACCCGTCACTTTAGCATAAGAGTTAAATATATATTTACCATCAATATATAATCGACGTGCTATACCACTTGTAACGAACTTTTCTCCCTTTATGTTAAGAGTGCTGCCATTTGAAACTTCACTTCTAAAACATCGCTCAACATGATCCGATAATTCATTAACATAAATTACTTGATGTGTATCCATACCTTACTCCATTTTCCTATAAATCCGCATAGATAGCTTTAGCTAAATCATCAATACTCTCAAAATCACCTATATTGACAATAAGCTCTTCGAGTACTAACTTAAGATCATCTGGCTTTTTCCCCTTCAACATCTCCTCACAAAAATATGATTCAAACTTACTTCTCCAGGATATCAAAAATGGAATAATATCCTGTTCTTTATTTTCATAAATAATATAACTTAAAAAATCATGAATATGTTGGAGCCAACCAACATATATTCTATTAGAAAATACATTATTATCATAAAAAGCTAAAAAATATCTACAAATATAAGATAATATAAAGGATAATTTTATTTTAGAAGAAAATTTCTTAATCTTATTGTCTTTTGAAGAAATTAAGTTGTAATTATAAATTGTTCCTAAACATTTATCAATCCACGGCGTTATCAATGAAGCATTATCCAGATATATTAGTGCACTCAATTCTATTAATTCATATAGTGCACCTATCAAAAAATTCGATTGTGCTTGCTTTATATCTTTTTTTACCTCTGCTAAATAACAACCATAAGTATTATAATATAAAGTCGCATACTGACTATATATACTAAGTAAATATGGATACGTATTTAACATTTCATCTATAGAAACCTTCCAAAATATTAATTTGCGAATACTTTCTTTATAAGAATTATCAGAATATAACGATTTTCTAATTTGTGCAAATCCTGTTGCGATGCCTAATAAAATAGATCTCATTAAGGTATCAGTTTCTGCTGATTTACAACCATACAGCTTAAATATCTGTCGCGGAGCCTTATGATATTTAAGAAACCGTTTACCAGAGCATATATAACATTCACGAAAATAAAACTCAATAGGCTTTTCCCATCCATTAAAAATACCTAAATCTATATTGGGTAAAACAATCTTTAATACATTATACATATGCTCTTTTTGATATTTTGTCAGTTCCAAAGCATTCTCCCTTTAAAGATATAGCGCCTATCTAAACATATACACTAATATATTTTCATAGTCATTTTGTAATTGTTGATTAGTAAACAATTCTTTTACTTGTTCAGCCAACTCGTTATTACCAACCAATGTATAGTACTCAACCAGTCCCCCAGCAATGATATTATCTATAGCCGCAGCTCGTTCTTGCACAACGGTTTGAGTGAGTTGTATAAATTCATCGGCTAGTTCTTGTTTTTTATATGCAAATGCAAATAAGGCAAAGTATTTATAGATTAATTCCCAAGGATGGCCGTTTAAGTGTTCAGATTTGCTGCTCTTTGATATGTTTTGAACCCACTTGAATAGGTCACGGCGTTTTTCTGAGTTCAATTGATCCAAATAGAAGGTGTACAATGCCTTAATATACACATAAAATGCAAATTTAAAGGATTGTTGTTTTTGTTCGTCTTCAGTCATATCTTTTAAATACTTGAATTGGTCCCATACCTCATCATAACCGCCAAAATAGATTGGCGCATAGCGTTCATAGCTTTCACGATTACTCATATCGATATAATGATGAAGCAAATAGGACAATGTAATATTATAATCGATAGATTGTTTATCAAACTGAGCTAACGCTTCTTTGAAACAGATTTCTGCCTGTGGGTCGCGCATATACGCATATACTTGGCCACATTGGCTCAAGGCACGCCCTTTACTAATACTAGCCTCTTCATCAGACTCAACCAATAATTGACGCAAGGATGCTAATTCGTCCTCGTATTCAAGTATTTCTTTTGCTAGTGAAAGCGCCTCTTCATATCGGTATTGGTCATTGAGCATAACCACACGGCGTTTAAGGGTTAACAAATATTCTTCTACGTGACAATATTTAGCGAAGCACTTGCAGATTTCAAAGCATTGTTCTGCCATTTGACTGTCCCCAATATGGTTGTAAGCAGTCACGCTGGCATCATAAAAAATATACTGACTCCGTTTATCTATTTTCGTTTGTTCCACAAGTGGTTTCAAATGGGTATGTAAATATACCAATTCATCTTGTTTCAATAAATTGGAATTAGCATATTTCGCAAATTGATGGACTGCCTCTTCAATGGCCTCCACATCGTTAACTTGAGAAATCCATTCCTCAATCTTTGGAAACCATTGTTCCCAATAATAGCTTTTGAACTCACTCCGGCTTTGTTTAGAAGCAAATAAAACAGAAAGGGCCTTGAAATAGTCCTTTTGTTGATATGCCGTAACGGCTTGTTCATAGGCCATGTCGATATCATCATACATAAAGATAAGGTTTTGACTAGATCCATTAAGCTGCGTTGCTTGCCTTACAAAGGATTCTTGCCACTCAGTAACACTTTGCCCTTCCTTATTATGATTAAGAATTGCACAAATCGTATCGGCTAAATATAAAAAAGTATATTGCTTAGATTTTTCTTGATCTGCATAGTAGAGAATCGAACGCACAGAGAATCGGTCAATGTCCAAATCTAACCGATTCGTTTCCAGTAATTTCCGATCTAGCGCAGCCCGATAGTTATAATCGTTAGCTACTTGGAAAAAACGAATATCTCCTTCTTCGTTTTTATACTTGTAGCCTATCTTAGTATATTTATTACACAACTCCGTATCGTCAGCTTTCACAGGCACCTGACGTGTTGCCAAATCGAATTTAACCTTGGATACATGCAAATCATAAGGATTGTGGAATACGAGGCGCGACACGATAGAATAGGCCATATTCATATAGAGATTGCTGGCATATTCATCATTCACGAGCATGCTAGTGGACTTACGGTTCAAGATGGATTTACCAATACCACTCTTGAGCATCATCGCAATACGATAGCTACCATGCCGCGGATATTTACCAATTTTCTTATTTTTATACGTTCCCTGTTGAAAGAATTCCGGCAATGTGGCCTGCAATTCCGTTTTCATACGTTTAACATTATATCCATTGGTTCCTTGATGATTCACGTGCAAATCAATAGGATAGTGGCATTTTACCGTACTCGCCACAGCGCGAAAATAGTCATCTAAACGCTGCATCTCGTTCCATGCATCATTTTCATGGCCCTTGTCATCATATACAATACCAGCTATAAACAGAGGTTCTGGCTGTCCAAACTGTTGAAAGCCCTCAAAATCGCCATTTTCATCTAGTGCAATCGTAATCATTGTAATCTCCCATTACTTATCTAAACATATACGTCATAGACCGCTCAATATTCTTCACATCTTGCTCTAATGTTTTGCGTATTGCATCACATAATTTTTGATTCCCCTTACAATCTGCAATACGCATTTCACCATAGGCCATAATATTCCGAATAGCTGGACCTGGATTATCTACGGTTTTACGAATACATTCCTTGAAATACTCAACATCCGTCATATAGTTCCAGTCATAGCTAAGAAGCGACATATAGATAAAAATAAGTTCCCAAGGGTGCCCTTTAACAGAGTAATTTAACGTTTTACCAACATCTCTGCCTAGATCCACGATACGTTTTGTCACATCTTTGCCTACTGCATGTTTATAGAATTGGTATAACGCCTTGATATACACATATAATGCATAAGATTCATGCTGCACTGCTTTGTCATCGTCTGTCATGCTCGTAATATATGTTAATTGATCGGAGACGTTAATAGCTCCTCCAAAGTATTTTGGAGCCCATATATCATAATCACGTTGTTTTTCAGCATCAATATAATAGTGTAATAGATAGGACAATGTGCGGTAATAATCGTCAGTTCCCTCTCGGAATATAGAAAGAGCTTTCACAAAATAAGATTCAGCCTCTTCGCGTTTCAAATAAGCATACACCTGCCCTAACTGGCTATAGGCCTGCCCCAGACTAACCGATTTGTCATCCATACTGAGTTTTTCTCGTAATCCTTGTATTTGTTCCTCATACTCTACCACGTAGTTAGCTAATGTTAATGCATCGTCATAAGCATAACTATCCAATTTAGCCACAACGCGACGGCGTACAGTTTGCATGTACGTTTCTAACGGTACGGTATGTGCCAAGGACTGGCATTTTTGAAAGCACGCTACGGCAAAGTCGCTTTCACCTAGGTGATTAAAGGCCGTTACGCCACCATCATAAAAAGCATATACCAAGCGTTGATCAACGCTAGAGAGATGCTGAATATCTTCTAACACATATTTAAGTTGCTCGTACACATAATGTAATTTTCCTGCATCAATATGACTTTGGTTTGCATAATTTACAAATTCTTGCACGGCTCGTTCAATCGCTACGCGATCATCCGCACTATGAATCAGTTCCTCGAGAAATGGGAACCAATTTGTTTTATAATAGGATTGAAATTTGCTTTCACAATTATACGCATCATATGCATAACATAAAGCAGTGAAATAATCGCTATTCAAATAGGATTGCATAGCCTTCTCAAAGTACGTATCGACATTATCATACACGAACAATAGATTTTGATGCGTTGGATTCAATTTATTAGAAAAATCCACCAATTTTTTGAATTTAAAGACATCGGTTGCCGCCCGATCAGCGCCGTAGTAAATAAAATTCGTGCAAATATAGGTCGCTAAGTATAAAAATGCATTACGAATTGTCGTTTCAGGGTCATCCTCTTCCATACGCAAGGACACAGTACGAAGCTTTACATCCAAATCAGGGCGATTCGATTCTACCATGTGCCGATCCAAAGAGGCCCTATACGCAAAAGCATTTGCCACCTGATAGGATGTAATCCCCTCTTTTTTCACCTGCTCATTTTGGTACTCATAAGGCGTATAACCTAATTGAGCATACTCGATTAGTCGACCTCGTTCCGAATCTAGTACATCTATCATTTGTGTGGCTAACTGCAAACGCACACGTTGTACACCGAGTGCAAAGGGATTCGTAAACACCAAGCGAGACACTAACCCATCCGCCATATGCCAATAAAGATTACTCGCAACCTTATCATGCAGCAAATTACTCATAGAATGTTGTAAATATTCAGTTTTTCCGGCCTCACTCTTAAGCGTAAGCGCAATCGCATAATGACCGACACGAGGCATTGCTACAAGCGCTTCCCCATTATACGTACCGTGTGCTAAAAACTCAGGCAATGCCGCATCAATAGCATCTCGCAAGATGCGCATATCTTTTTTAGCATCAGGATTGAATGTTTCCTGTCCTTTTTCTTTTGCAGCTTCATCAATCTTGAGCTTACCGAAAAAACCTTGTGGATACAAACTATGCGAGTCTTCTGCAACAGCACGAAAAAAACGATCCAACCGAATCCGTTCATTCTCAGCATCCTGTTCATTATCCATATCATCATACACAATACCAGCAATAAAATGTATCGTCTTAATATTTTCTTCATCTTGTCCTAAATGATGAAAGTCCCCATATTCATTGAGCGCAATCGTTAACATAATGCCTCCACTTACACAGATACCCTAATATATATACTTATTGTATCATCTTATTTTCATAATCTAAATACAAAAATCGTCAGTACTTATACAAAAGCACTGACGATTTTCATATGTATCCTATTAAGTGTTATACAAAGTTAAGGAAACTTCTCCATTATCAAAGGCTATATATTCACCATGTCCGATAGAGAAACAACCTTGGAATTTGTCTTTTGAAAATTCCGATGGCACTCTATTAAACTGATAGAAATTATAGTAATCAATGACCGATGAGTCCTTTGTTAATCCCGATTTTTCTAATCGCGCATTACTGCCTGTCAGTCTAATGACAGCAACAGTATTATTATCAGCTACAACATAAAATCCTAACTTATTATATTTTAATATTTCCCGTCCATAAGACTTACTAACAGAGCTTGGCTTGCCAAGTAAATTATATACTGCCTCTTTAGTCATACCTAAATAAACTCCATGTACAGATTCATAATGTTCTTGTGAACCATTATTTAATTGAGTTGTTTTATTCATAATTAAACTCTTATGATTCCCAACACCCATCCATTCTAAATGAATCGCTTTTCTACCTTGTGCTTCTTGGATAATGAATACCCCTGCCCCAGGGTAACCTCCTACAAAATCGGCACCATCTACAATAGGGCAACCATTAATATATCCATTAGAAATGGTTAATACTTTATTCCCATTAGTATCATACCAATCGCCAACAATCTTTTGAGAAGCATGAATCACACTATCTAGTGACATTTGATAAGCATCAACAGTTGATACAGAAAATAAACTCAACGCACTAAAAACTACACCTAACATAAACTTTGATTTACTATTCATAAAATAAGAACTCCTTCCCTTGATTACTACAATAATTACTTAACACCTTTCTTTATTGCATCCGTCTTTAAACTCTTATAATGAGACATCAATGTATCAAGAATCTTCTTAACACGATCATCATTAATCTGAGTCTGATAATGACTAGGTTTTATAGTCTCTGCAGAATAGTATTTATCCACTTGAATCGTACCGGATTCATCTTCATGATATAGCACATATACTGGAATTAATTGTGTATCCTTATCCCATTTACCCAATTTGGCATCTAAAGACGAATGATCCCAGTGTGGTAAAAATAGAATAAATATGGCTGGATCGAAATTTTTTTGGTCTCCATATATCGAAGATTTCCCAAATTGCTTCATAACGTAATCGTAATCATTAGAACCTACAGAAGCTAGATAATCTAGCTCTTTGTTATAAACAACTATGCTATTTCCACCCTTTTCTTCGATGAGTGCGATAAAGCCATTATCATCAAAATTCGAGCAAGCCAATAATTTTCGTGTTACATTATGTTTCTTTAAAATAGCTTGAACATCATCCGTACTATTTTGCTTAGTTTGTTCCGCTGCTTTTAATGTATCTGTTAATTTATTTCCAGACGAATCTGTAGCTTTACCAGCAACGATTCGATATGATGTGTCAAGTACTTCTGGCTTATATATCTTGTAGCCAATATACCCACCGGCAATACATGAACCAACAATACAAACGATGCCACTAATTAAAAATGCACGTTTCAAATCCCGTTTATCTTTAATAATAACCCCTGCAATTACAAGACCAATTCCAAGTAATAATATAATCCCTGCACCAATCGAGACAATTATGATATTACGTTCATGATATACACGGAAATCAGTTTTAATAGAAAGATCCTTGCCATTTATGAAAGCTTTTTTCAAATCCCATGTTAATTGTTTACCATCATTACTAACAGAATCTGCATTACTGCTAATTGGTTTATACGGCAAATTAAGAATATAATCGAGTTTTGCACTTTCAACAGCACTTTGCATCGCCGAATTCATCATCTGACCGATTTGTTCCATATCGCGTTGATAAGGACTACTATAAAGACTTGAGTAACTAGTCTGAGTGCTTGATGTAGGGAGCTTCATAGTCTCACCTTTTTTATAGAGGTCAAAGGAGTAACTATCATATAAAAAACCATGTTTAACACGAACTCCACCATGATTTTCATCTGGATTATATAAATCAGCACCACCACTAACTAAATCTTCTAACGAGTTAAAATGTTTTGTTGCTGTAAAACCACCTTGATTTTCAGTTACATTGTAACCATTTTTCTTTTCCTTCTCACTTAAGTCATTAAAATTCTGACCTACAAGATTCATAATCCGTTGCGATGATTGATTAATGACCAGCTGATCACGGGCATCAACACTACCATCAGAATTGATTGTTATACCCAAATGACCTTCCCCACAGCCGGCACTTACTAGTACACCTACTAATAATGACCCAATAAGAGCGCTCCTCTTTATGCCATTCATAATTGTATATCCCCCTATAGTATAAAATTCATTTTTAATTCATCTGTTATTTCACATTCTAATACACTTATCGGAATATGTAAATTAACCATATTACAAACCTTCATTTAAATTTCATGAAAGTTTATGCATTATTTTCAGAATTATTTATAATTAATTACAGTTAATATACATTTATTTAGTAGAATATAAAATATATTATAAATAGTTTCAGCCCATACTAGGGATATTGGGCTACCTTTTGAAAGGATGAGTGTTATGAAATTTTGTTCTAATTGTGGAAAAGAATGGCAAGAGGGATCTAAATTCTGTGCCTACTGTGGCGCTAAAGGGGATAGTGTAGATACGACACAACAACCACAACCCCAATCAGTACAACAACCCGTACAACCACAACAAGTACCACCTACACAAGCACAACAACAGATACCTCCTGTTCAACCACAGCAACAAGTACCTCCAACACCACAACAACAATACAATACAAATCAACAAGCTTATGGCGCACAACAAATGTATCAAGGGCAACAACAATTTAATGGTTATGGTCAACCACAAAATCTACGCCCTTTAACAGATATAGAAAAACTAGATTTGGGTATGATTGAAAACTTTAAACAGTGTTTTACCACTAAGTATGCTACGTTCGAAGGTCGTGCAAGTCGAGGAGAATATTGGAGATTTGCTGCAGTAATATATCTTATCTCAGGTATATTATCCTTTCTAACGGTGATTTCAGAAACATTAGGTTTCGCACTAGTAATTATTTTGGGTCTTGCAGCTATCTGTCCAGGCTTAGGGGTCGCTGTACGTAGACTTCATGATCTCAATAAATCCGGTGGCTATATATTTATTAACCTAATTCCTCTTGTAGGACCAATCTGGTTTGTTATATTAATGGCCTCTGAAGGAAATAAAGAACCAAATCAATATGGCTATCATCCGGGATTCATTCCTGTAACAGAAGATATCAAACGCCAATATAATCTTGCAGACACAACACAATCTACAGGGATTGTCGTACTAGTTGCTATTATCGGTATTATATTAGAATCCATATTCCTCCATTAGAGTTCTACAGTGATGAGCCAACGCTATGCTTATATAGAAGTATATGAGCATCAGTTCTGCCTTGTCAGTAAAGATGGCAGTGTATCTATTGTAAAAAGGTAATTGAATAAAGTTTAAAATTATTTCAAGGAGGTTTCTATGAAGAAGTTTTTATTTTTAATGATGGCATTTTGCTGCTTTATTTTTGGCGGATTCAGTACTGCAAGTGCTAATTACCCTGTACACCTAAATGGCGATCCTAATTTTATCCTTGTAGATGGTCATATGGGTACAGCTTGGTACCTAGATCGCAGCTCGCTTAATGTTCAAAAATATGCACCCCCTCATTATATTATTGCTGTTAATATCGTATCTGTAAGCAATGCAGATAGAGGCAATACAGCTATTAATTCAGTTATGACAAAACGCTATCTATATAACTGGAATACACGTGATATGTATGTAGAACGTAACTTATTTGCTAGTGATTGGAGATACTTAGATCCAGATGGAAGCTGGGCTGAAACAGGCATCACCATGCCAGCAGGAGAAATGGCATTCTATCTTGCTTATAACTTAAGATTCTATGGTTCAAGTGCTGGCTATACATCTAGTTTTTATAACAAAGCATATTAATAGTAAAAAAACGAATATAACATTAATTTGATATGTCCTTTTTTCTGGACACACATTATTTACTAGCCTAAACAAATGGATGCCTCCTGTACTTTACAGAAGGCATCCATTTTATTTTTTCTGCATCTTTTTTTATTGTAATAATTGACGTATTCTTTAAGTGCATTCCTGCAATAGTTATATTGGTATTACGAAATGAAAACTCAACTCCGAAAGATTGGGATACGTTTTGAAAGCTATATCTAAGATAGATTTCTTATTAAGATAACCTCCTATTTCTCCATCATATTATATACGGCTTCCCAAAATTCAGGTGGAAACTCATCATCCTCATCATAACTATAATCAGATTGATATAATTTACTTTCATCGTAATAATCATCACGTGTTGATTTAGACATATATTCATCATCCCAATCTATACCTAACATACTGAGCTTAAATTCACCTATTTCAACCATATGAATCAAATCTAAATAATACTGAACTACATAGCGACTCGAATTAAAACTATCAGCCTCACCATAAAGCATTAGAGCAAGTTCACATAGTAGTTTCAAATCATATAAAAAACGTTGTTCATCAGTTTTATTAGCATACACATCCGAACTATCATCTTCCATATAAGGACAAACAATGTGAAAGTCGTAATACCATACCCAGGTTCTACTAATCAGATAATGCCTACCATCAATAGCAACCTCTAATTGACTTAGTCCACAATATGATTTATCAGAATTATGAGATTTATATAATGGAGTAAATATTTCTAGAATATGATCACCTAGTTGCTTTTTAATAACTGCTGACGCTATATATTTAGCACCACTAAGCAATTTAATATCATCTATATTTACAGAATGAGAAAATATCCATATAAGTTCACAGGCTAAATCCTTATATGTTATCTCATCCATTTCTCCTATAGCATATTTCCACATTCTAACATCTCCCAATTCATACAATCTTCACAGAATGATACTTTATACCAATTATAATAGGAAATACACTGATAGCCAAATTTAATTTATAAGCAATAGTAAAATTTAGACAATAATAGCCAGTACTATATTTCGTAGTACTGGCTATTTCAATTTATACCATTAAAATTATAATAATTCGATTTTAGTAATGTTTAACTAAACATCATATACCGTAAACAATAAGTACTATTCCATCATCCCCTTTGTTTTCCCTTCCCGCTGGTCAGGGACTAGAGATGTGCAGACCTAATCATTGCTTTGCGCCTCTGCTGCCTCGTCGTCGCATACCGTAAACGGTAAGTACTGTTGCAACTAGAGATTGAATGGTAAATGCAAGTCATATCTATACGTTGCGTGAATGGACTGGAATCCGATATGGTAGATTCAAAATGATGAGCCATTACCTCATGGGTAATGGCTCTCATAGTATCTGCAATGATATGTAACCATTGGGTTGGTATTATTGCGGAGTATGTCTATGCATCGTTCTAATGACATTTGTTCCATATCGATACCTCCTAGAATGGAATTTCCATTTCATCACTTCGTTGTTGGGCATGGGATGTATTGAAATGCTCTGGTAATTCAGTGTGTCGTTGTTCTAGTACAGCAATACCGAGATTATCAATTAGGTCTTTCGTTGTATCGAATTCAACATTATAGTCCAATATACCGATTTGCTTAACAATCTTAACATAGGCTTCAACGAAACGAGCATATTCAAACATATGGAGTTTCAATTCAAGAAAATCTCCACCGTTTTCGCGGCAATAATAGTATTGCTCAATATTACGCTCTTTACAGAATAGATGCAATTCATCGAATAGATCTACGAATAGATAAATGTACTTATTCTCAAATACATTCTCGCAGATGATATCATACTCATTGGTTTCTAACGGTGGCTGATCTTGCACAGAAGATGTCCAAGGTTTGTTTAGAAGCCATTCCGTACAATACATGAAGCTACTTGGTATTCCATTAGGTAATGGCTCTGTACGTTCAATAATTGCGACCCGTGATAAGAAATCACAAAATTCTATATCCGTACTATATGATAAATCACCAACATGGTCAAACTCAGGTACTTCAAATTTACGAATGTCTGCGATATAATGACCAAATCGTACTCGATCGAAAGATGCACCATATGGTGATACTTCTTTGGTTAGTGTACCATCTAACATCATCATACAAATAGCCCAAAGAGCGTTTGTTTGTGCATCGTAATAGTTGTCTTTATTGGATTTATTAAGTAATACTAAATCCTCTATATTAAGACGTTTTTCAAATTTTTCTATCATGGTAGTTACCTCCTAATTAAAATAATGGGCCATCGTCTTTGATGTTGATCATTTTTTCTGGTTCTGATTTTAATTCAGACATTCTTTCACGATACGTATCCATATCAGTATGACCTAATGCCTTTTCATAGGCATTCATATAATCAATTGCGTAATTGACCTTAATATCTGTATCTAATGAAACAGTATTTGCTATCATATCCAAGAAATAAGCAGAGCCAATCATAGACCGTTTATTTTCATGAAACGTTCTATATTGCTTACATGCTCTACATTGTGATATTTGTAGCTCCTCATAGACATGACCTAAGTCTTCAAAGATATCCGCTAATAAATATACATATTTATCGGAAACCATATCATCTAAATCGAGTGGAACGTCAAACATTTGATTATTTCCACTTATCCAAGCACCATACCATTCGATTTGTGTTGGTATATTATTTGGTAATGGTTCTTTTCGAATGATCGTGATATAGCGATATAATAATCGACTAGGCATATCATAGATCGATTCATATTGAATATCATCTAAATCCTTATCAAACATATAGCTTGTTGAAAGATGATAATCATATAAATCGGTTGATAGCTGGAATGATTCAGATTCTTTACTCGATACTTTAAACGTATCGTAATCGTCATTGAATCGTGTTTCATATAACGCAAAGACTAATGCATTGATGATGTTTCAATACCGTAAACGGTAAGTGCTGTTGCAACCTAGGATGCCGTCAGCAGATAAGAACGGCTTATCCGCGTAGTTTCAATACCGTAAACGGTAAGTGCTGTTGCAACGATAAGGTTAATAGCCTTTTCGATATAGATATCTTGTTTCAATACCGTAAACGGTAAGTGCTGTTGCAACGCAGTGATAACTGCTTGTTCTTAGGAGAAAAAATCTGCGGTTTCAATACCGTAAACGGTAAGTGCTGTTGCAACCGACAGTAAAAAAGACGTTTGTTAAACCACCTTGTATTATATGTTTCAATACCGTAAACGGTAAGTACTGTTGCAACGCCATTAAGGCACAACATCGCTGTATAGTCGCAGCAAAGGTTTCAATACCGTAAACGGTAAGTACTGTTGCAACCGTAACCCTCACGCTGGCGAATCGTACGAAACACGTGTACTTAGGTTTCAATACCGTAAACGGTAAGTACTGTTGCAACCGTGGAATCTTATGACGACGAACACGATATCAAGGAAGGGTTTCAATACCGTAAACGGTAAGTACTGTTGCAACTTAAAATGATGCCATATCGTCATGGCAGAATCACGAGAGTTTCAATACCGTAAACGGTAAGTACTGTTGCAACGCGAACATAGTTAGCAATCTTGGACATAGGAGAGCTGTTTCAATACCGTAAACGGTAAGTACTGTTGCAACCAAAGATGGGAGCTACCCTGTAACTGAAGAAACGTTTCAATACCGTAAACGGTAAGTACTGTTGCAACCTGAAGACCGCGAACAATTCAAACGCCTTGCATTAGCGGTTTCAATACCGTAAACGGTAAGTACTGTTGCAACAAATAATAATGTAATGGTTGCAGGTATGGAACTAGTTGTTCGTTTCAATACCGTAAACGGTAAGTACTGTTGCAACTTCGTAATTAAAGGTTTCTTGGCAAAAAGTTTTGAATTAAAAAGTTTCAATACCGTAAACGGTAAGTACTGTTGCAACAGTTTAACGACATTCCAGGTCTACAAAATTTTTATTGTTTCAATACCGTAAACGGTAAGTACTGTTGCAACAAACATAAAACAGTGATGCGTCACTGCTTCCCATTTTTGAAGGTTTCAATACCGTAAACGGTAAGTACTGTTGCAACTTTACCACAACCTCGGATTTGAAAACGTTGTTGCAACTCAGTTTCAATACCGTAAACGGTAAGTACTGTTGCAACAAACAAAAGCTTATCGAAAATGGTAAAGAACTAACAGAGTTTCAATACCGTAAACGGTAAGTACTGTTGCAACCTTGCTATTAAGGTGAACATTGATGAGTTATGTTTCAACTTGTTTCAATACCGTAAACGGTAAGTACTGTTGCAACTCTTTGTACAAGCAAAGACCGAACGCATCCTTGTCTAAGGTTTCAATACCGTAAACGGTAAGTACTGTTGCAACAAAAAGTATACTCTAAGTATTTAGAGCATATCTCAAGTTTCAATACCGTAAACGGTAAGTACTGTTGCAACTAGCCAAAATTTAATGGTAGTTGCTCATGTTTGTCAAGTAGTTTCAATACCGTAAACGGTAAGTACTGTTGCAACAGCAGACCTTACAAAGCCAGTATTCATGGGGCTTAAAAATAGGTTTTGGAAAACCTCACACCGTAAACGGTCAAAACATGCTCCCATTTGATCCACAAGGCCTATGGATATAGGTAAATACTGGAAGAAAATGATTTTTCTTAAGATACAGTTATTATAAGGGTTTATGGATTTTACGTCAATAATTTAATTCATTTTCCATTCATCTCATTTTTTAAATGCAATAAATGTACATAGAGAAAGACCTATCGGCCCTCAAAACGACTTCGGGCTCCGCGTAAACGCAGTAGCGTGTCGGCTTTCTCTCTCCTCCAGAAACAATGCCACTACATCACCTCCATACAAACGTACATAGAGAAAGCCCCCATGGTGTTCTAAAACCGACTTTGCCAGGCTGGCTACGCCAGCCGATAAGGCGGTGGAGGTTTTAGGATGCCATGGGGGCTTCTACTCTAATTACCCTTTGTATTTAGGTGATGTAGGGCATGTTTCAGGCACCACGTCTTTGCGGTCCCCTAGTTGTGCACTACGGTCTGTATAGTGTGTATGAAG
>QWCL01000047.1_pt1 | contig 53030 bp, 53 predicted proteins | sample 1972551 | NCBI WGS metagenome assembly QWCL01 (sample SAMN09866709, study PRJNA288562) | Human oral metagenome isolate term2_saliva, whole genome shotgun sequencing... | isolation source: mouth | host: Homo sapiens | place: USA: California
TTGCTCAACAACATCTTGGGAGGTCCTGCCATGAATTCGCGGCTCAATATGGCAGTTCGTGAGAAATGCGGACTTGTTTATAGCATCGATGCCTATCTCAACACCTATCCCGACACAGGATTTTGGAACCTCTATTTTGGTTGCGACCTCGAAGACATTGATCGTTGCTGTAAACTTGTGGAGCGCGAATTGGCAAAACTGTCGCAGCAACCCCTGACGCCTCGTCAACTTCGTGCTGCGCAAGAGCAATTTTGCGGACAAATCGGCATATCCACCGATAATGCAGAAGGTGCAGCGTTGGCGATGGCAAAACAATTTGCCCATGGTGGCACTCATCGCAATATCTCGCGTCTTTACGACCGTATTCGAGCCGTAACAGCCGAACAAATTCAACAATTAGCTGCCGACATTTATCGTCCCGACGCGCGCTACACTTTGATTTATCAATAGTTTACAATGCCAAGAGGGAGGTTAAGGGCAAACTACTGCGTTATTTCGAAACTCAGTTTTACTCACGTCCTTCCCGTTTCCACTTGATGCCTTGCCTTTATCCCTTCGTGACACACCCAATGGAGATGCTGCAAAAATGAATTTTGCAACACCTCCATTTTTTTCGACGTGTTGTTTCTTCGAAAACGACGTGTTGTTTCTTCAAAAACGACGTGTTGTTTTTTCAAAAACGACGTGTCACTTTTTCAAAATGACAGGTCGTTTTCTATGGATGTTTGGGAGTGGAAAAACAACATAGAAGAAAGAGAAAACGAATACCGAGAATTTTATTTGTGAAAATACCTATAATCACCCTTCCTCGCGCGCACGCGTACGCGCACATCACAGGAGTTTTTATCTTTTTGCTGTCACAAGTGTCACAGTCTTCTTAGCAACTCGCTATTATTCAGTTTGTTACGATTGATTTTAGATGTATTTTAACAATTAGACAGCTCAATCACCGAAAAATCATCGAAAAACCACCGAGAAGTATTTCCTAAAATACTATTTTTCTCATCTGATTTTCACCCAAGTGTGACACTTGTGACAGCAAAAAAACAACATCGCTGTTGGAAGGCGCGCGCGCGTGTACACTCACGCGTATGCGCTATGGGCGCGCGAGGCTTGTCTGTTTTCATGTGTGCGGTTGCGGGCGTGTTATCTGTTGTGGCATCTGCGCTGTTGCGAGTAGGGTGGTGCAGAGCTAGTATATGCTATGCAGGCGAGCGCAACACGTGCGGAGTGTACTGCACAAAAATACAATAACACCCAGGGAATGCAATATGGAAGTGTCAAAAATCACAGTGTTTGAAATTGAATTGTCACTTTTCTGCGATTTTTTCCCTCTTTGGGGCAATATCGACCCATATACTTATAGAGGAGAGCATCAATGATGGCAAAAAGCGAGCCTAGTCGAGAGTTGTTCGACTAGGCTCGCTTTAGAGAATGTGGGTGAAGGGGTATCCCCCTCAAGTTTGTGCTTTGGTGAAATTATTGCAAGTATTTGACATGAAGCTTGGGAAATGTAATTGTTTTGACTATCTTTGCAACTTAGACAATTCATAAACCCAAATCGGTCATTAGACCATTATGGTACGAATTATGTTTGAAAAGATAACTTCCTGTCATCTTTCATTTTCTTGTTGGCATCTTGTTTTTCGTTCGCTCTTGCCGTAGCCCGCTACGCCTTCGAACTTACGGTAAACAATCTGCTCATCAATCTAATGAAATCTGTTCAGGATCTAATGACCGATTTGGGATAAAAATTTATTCTATGATATTAAGAGTAACAGTTGAGAATTTGTTCTCGTTTAAAGGAGAAACTCAAATAAGTTTTGTTGCGGGTAAGAGCGATAAGCATTCATCGCAGGTTTGTCGCGCAGAAAAGCGTGATGACATTTCTGTACTGAAAGCTAGTATTATATATGGTGCCAATGCCTCTGGTAAAAGTAATATCATTAAGGCTGTTGCACTACTTCAGAAGATTGCTTTGGGAGGTGTTCCTAAAAATGATGTGGAACCTTTTAAACTTGCGAGATTAAGTGATATGCCTTCTAAAGTAGAAATGGAATTTAAGGTTGGTACGAAATACTATGCCTATGGTGTCGAGTTCTCAGTTAAGGGTATTACTGAAGAATGGCTGTTCGAGATTAATAGTCGTTCTGATATGGAGATATATACACGTAAAGTATCGGCAGATGATGTTTTTTTTACCTTTGGAACCTACACGGCTAGTGACGAGGAAAAACAGCTTGTGGGATTTATCAGTAAGAGTACTCCTAAAAGTGACAGTTTTCTTTCTGAATATATCAAGCGGAACGGTAAAGGCATCCGTGCAATCAGTGATGTCTATCGCTGGATGAGGGAGAATCTAAAGATCGTCTTTCCTACGACCAGGTTTGAAGGTCTGTCAATCCGTGTGGAAAAAGACAAACAATTTGCTGATGCCACAAAATCACTCCTAGAATATTTCAATACTGGTATTATTGATATAAGACGAGTTAAAGTAGCAAAGGAAAATGTTGAATTACCAAAGGAGTTGGTTACAGACATTCTCTCGGAAGCCGAACCTGGTAAAGGAATTGTTGTAGCTTCTCCATCCAATTCTGAAATCTACTTCTTTGAGTCTGATGAAAATGGCATGATGACCATATATAAGCAGAACACCATACACAAGGGGCAAGATGATACAGAGGTTGGATTTGAAATGAATGAAGAGTCTGATGGTTCTATAAGAATAATGGATTTTATCCCCATACTTATTGATTTGCGTCTGAACGAGGCTGTCTATCTGATTGACGAGATTGATAGAAGTATGCATCCAATGCTTTCTCAAAAGATTCTTGAGTATTACTTCAGGTATCTCAAAGATGGTAAAGACACTCAGCTTATCTTCTCCACCCACGAATCAAATCTGCTTAATTTAAATCTGATTCGTGCTGATGAGGTTTGGTTTGTGGAAAAAGATACAGATGGAGTTTCTCATGTTACTTCACTTGCAGAGTACAAGCCGAGGGAAGATATTCGTAAAGGCTATCTTCAAGGTAGATATGGTGCGATACCTTTCTTTGCACCTATTAATTGTCTAAAGTGGTAAACTATGAGAAGTCGCAAGAGTTTTGAGCGTCAAGAAGGTGTCAAATCTGGTCGACTTATAGTCATTGCTGCAGAAGGTCGGGAAACAGAGAATATCTACTTTGAGGCGATGAAGGCTTTTATGCATGCCTCTGACATACATATAGAGGTATTGCGAAGAGAAACAAATAATTCGAGTCCAGAAGAGGTCTATCGTCAGATTAAAGGCTTTGTTACTGAATATGATCTTGATGATGATGATCAGTTATGGGCAGTTGTTGATAAAGACAACTGGCCGGAGAGAATGCTGTCTGAAGTTGCTACGAGATGTCACCAAAATAGATATTTCAATTTCTGTGTCAGTAACCCTTGTTTTGAGCTATGGCTAATTTTGCATTTTGAGGATGTAGGACAGTATACTCCAGAAGACTTGAATAGTTTGTCTGAGAATCGGAGAAACAGTGGCAGGGGTTCCACTTGGACAAAACGAAGACTTCGTACCCTCATGGATAGCTATCATGAATCGAAATACGATGCTAAAAGTCTTCTCCCTTACGTTGAAGATGCAATCACAAGAGCTAGCAGCTTGGATCGTAGCCCTCATGATAGATGGCCTCAGTCTGTGGGGACTAGAGTTTATAGACTTGTTAAAAGTATATTAGGAATATGAAGTTAAAATATCACTTTTCTGCGATTTTTTTCCTCTTTGGAGCAATATCGACCCATATACTTATAGGGGCGCATCACCACAGTGCAATTTTGTTCCACCAACTCAACCTTTGGGTTGCACTTGATGCTTGACTCTACAATCAACAATTGACACAGACAGAAACTAATTTGGGGTTCCTTTCAAAATGAGCTTACAAAAGAATATTGTAATTTTGCCGACAAAAGGGGGAAAGGCCGCGCAAGTGGCTGAAAAACAGTGCAGGGAAAGGAAGGACGGGAAGAAGGAACAGCGGAAAGCGCGACAAATATGTGCAAATTTAGACAGATTTGTGCGCGCAATATGTTCCGATAATGTTACAAACGTACAATTCAAAAAAGATGGCAACTTTCAAAGCACTTGTGCGCGCTCACCAAAAAAGGCGCGACGGAACTTATTGCGTGAGCATCCGCGTCACGCATAAGGGAAAGCATAAGTATATGGCGACGGGTCTATATGCCGGCAAAGATGACGTGACGAAGTCACTAAAAATAAAAAACCATATTATTCTCGATGCGACAGAAGCAACGATAAAAGAGTACCGCACCCGATGCAATGAGTTGGGGGTGTCGCTTGATAAGTACGATGTAAAACAGCTTTGCGAGATATTGAAAGCCCCTAAGGCTGGAGAATGGCGCGTGCCGTTCTTGGACTATGCGGAGAAAGTGATAGCCACGAAAAGCGAAGGAACGGCAAAGACATACAGGGTTGCCGTTGGGTGGCTGAGGCGTTATGCAGGCGACACGGTGGCACTCTCTGACATCTCGAAAAAATTTATTTCGGGTTTGTTGGAATATATCGACACGCACAAAGTGGAACGGAACAACAAGAAGCAGGGGAACAGCATCCCCTTTGCCGTGATTCAGAAGCTTCAAACCATTTACAAAGAAGCGAGGAAGGAGTTCAACGATGACGAACTAGGTCTGGTGCGCTTGCCTTTCAATCCGTTTGAGAACCTAGAGGTGAAAAGCGGAGAAGCCGCGGAGAAACGCGCCATCAGTGCGGAGAAAATCAGAGAAATCAGCGCGCTGCACATTGATGAATCCGCGCAGCCGTTGTTGTCGTTTGCGCGTGACGTGTTTTTGTTGTCGTTTGCGCTGATGGGTGCAAACGTGGCGGATATGTATGAGTGGAAAGCCGACCAATATAAAGAGGGGCGCATCACCTATAAAAGAAAGAAGACGCGAACGCGCCGTGCGGATGGTGCGTTGATTTCGGTGAAAGTGCAACCAGAGATTTTGCCCCTTCTCGAAAAATATGCCGACCCCGACGGCGTTTATTTGTTTGACTTTTCGCACCGCTATGGAGCGGCAAACAATATGAGCTGGAGAATAGCCTATCAAATGAAGCGGATAGGCAAGTTGATAGGCGAGGACGATTTCACATTTTATGCCGCGCGCCACTCGTGGGCTACCATTGCGCTCAATGATGCAGAGGTGGACAAATACACCGTACACGAGTGCTTAAATCACGCAGGCGGCGCAATGGCTATCACTGACGTGTACATCAAAAAGAATTGGACGCGCCTAGACAAAGCGAACCGCGCGGTGTTGGACTTCGTGCAGTTGTCGCCACTAGGGCAATAAAAAAAGCCACCCCCACAACAAAGCAAGGGCGGACTAATTCAAAAAAAATGAAACAACGTACGGCAAAGATACAACATTTCAGCGAGATGCGAGCATTCAGCGCGTAGAAAAAAACGAAGCGTAACGTGGCGCGTTACGCGCGTCATCCCCAACAGAGCCTCAACCGCTCACCCCGACCGCTGCAAGTGTGTGGCGAAATGTACGGATAAAAAGAAGCACCGCTCCCAATGTCGAAAGACGAGGGGGCGGTGTTGTTGTATGGTTGAGGCTTTGGCTAATGAACGCTGGCGGCAACAATAAAGCCCGCTATGATGCCACCAATTGCCGACCAAATGAACATTGCCATTAGAATAGCTTTGACGATAGTGCCGAACAGCTTGTCGTGATATTTGAAAAGAAGTCTGTCGAGTTCCTCGCGCGTCAATGGTGCGCCTTGTGCCGTTGGTTGCGGTTGCGTGGAGGTGCTGCCATCGTTTGGCGCGTCTTCTGTGGTTTGCGTTTCGTTGTTGTTGGTGGAGGATACCGCTGTGTTTGAGTTTCTCAGCAGGTCGCTCTCATCGTTGTTTGATGTTTTGACAACTATGAGAACGACAATAACAATCGCAAAAAAGAGTATAATAACAATACCGCCCATAATTGAAAGAGTTTAGAGAGTGAAAGAATAAAAGAGAAGGGGTGCGCCATTGGTGGCGCGTGAATGGTTTACGTTTCGATTAAAGCACCGACCACGCGGTAAATGCCGAAGATGGTAGATTTCGGCACATCAAAGGGGGCAAATTCTGGGGCATCATTGAAAGATTTGCAGCACACAAAATCGTTTCCGAGGGAAGAGGGTGCAAGCTGTTTAACGATGACGCCGTTCTCAGTGTCTAGCACATAGACTTTGCCCCACTCCACCCAATCGGCTATATTTTTAGAGATGAAAAGCACGCAACCGCTTGGATAAGTTGGCGACATACTTTGCCCTCTGACGCTGATGGCGAACTGCGCGCCTTTGAAAGGTGTAGGCACTGTTTCACATTGTGCTAGCGTGACGCCATTGCGCGCAAATCCGTCTAATTGTCCGCCGCGCGCTTCAAATGGTATGAGGGGCACGCGCTTTGTTTCTTCTTCTATGGAGGAGGAGGAAACAGCAGGCGCGCGTTTATCTTGCGGTGGTATGGATTCTTTCGTATATGGAAATAGTTCATATATAGAAGCCAAGACAGTGTCAGTGATTGGGACCCTTTCGTTTATCATATCAGATAAATAGGATTTGTGCAATCCTAGTTTTTCAGCAAGTTCAGCTTGTGTAATGTCTTCTGTTGCCTTGATTTGCTGGATTATGGCTTTGAATTTAGTTCGGTTGGAAGAATTTGCCGAGATATCCACCAACATAGAACCTTCGCCAGTGAGTAGCCAAATTTTAGAAAGTTCGGGGAAAGCATTTAGAATGTTACTCAATTTGTCCTCACCTATCTGACTTTTTAAATTTCGCACGTAGCCATTAGATAAGCCGCACAAACTTTCAAAGCGTGAGGTTGCAAGCCCTGTGTGTGCTATATATTTTAGAAGTCTGTCCTTGGTTGTCATAGGCTCAAATGTTAAAAATGAGGATTTAGAGCAATATTCTTAGAGTTTTACTTGGTGGATTTAGAATAACACTCTATCTTTGCACCGTAATCAAAAGCGTACGCAATTGATTAAGGGCAAAAATAAGAAATCGCCCGAACATTTCCAAACATTCACAAGATAAAACGTACAACGATGACCGAAAAAGAAAGAAACAACGCAGCGAAGGAAGCCTACAAAGCAATCAAAGAAGCCGAGATGCAGGTTTTCGAAATGCGTAGCGAGGCAGAAGACAAAGTAAACTTGCTTTTTAGCGTTTGCGATGACGAAGATAAAAGCGTGAACATTCGCGCCATCTTCAAAGCAAAAAGACTTTACGAACAAATGAGTGGCGAGTGGCGCGTGATTTCTAGCCTTTCTCCCATTGTAGAGCGTCTTCGTTTCGATGGAGAAGCCGACCAATTCGAGGAACTCCTCGAGATGGTGGAAGAAACCAAGGATGAAGCCTACCGATGGGCTTACGAAATCAACCGCATTTATTACCGCGTCTTTGGCAAATAAGTCCAAAAGGCACAGCCACGGATGACCAAACAAAACAACGAATAAAACATACAACGATGACCGAAAAAGAACGCAAAGCAGCAGCAAGCAAGGCTTTCCAAGTATTGGAGGACGCAGTGGATAAGGTGGATGCAGAGAATGTGGCGGTCGCGACCAAGGTAATAATATTAAGAAAATTCGTCGGTGACAGAGACCCACGTTTTAATCTCCGTGGCACTTTCAAGGTAATGGCATTAGCGGAACAAATAGAAGGCGCGTGTCGCTTCCTCTCAGCGTCGCACCGCTTATCGAGCGACTTCTTTGGGACGGAGAAGCCGACCAATTCGAGGAACTCATCAAGATGGTAGAAGAAACGAAGTTCGAAGTCCACCGATGCTCTTACGAAATAGGCCGCATCTTTGACCTAGTATTAAGCAAAAAATAAGCCCAAAAGGCACAGCCACGGATAACAACAACCAAGGGGAACAACGGAGGGAGGTGACAACCCCTCCGCCCCCATTTCCCAAACCAAGAAACAACGTACAAAATGAAACTTTTTGCATACAACAAAACATTTGCAAGCATCACCGGCTTCAACGTGACGAATCTCTCAGCCATTCAATTTGCGGTTGGTGCAGTCCTTGCCTTCGCACTCGAAATCGCAGGAGGAATCACCCACGAAAAGAGTTATTTTTACATCGCCTTAGTCGTTGCAGTTCTCGTCTCAATGCCTGCCACGCTTGAAATGTACGTGCAAATCGATAAAGAAGAAAAGGAGGGACAAAAATGAGCTACTACATACTCACTGACTTTGATATACGTACTATCACCGCTCAAACATATGCGGCCGGCCTAGTGGAAGCCACGCGCATACAGCAACCCAGCACCGACCTCATCACTCAGCGCGAAGCGTGGCGCCGCTATGGCACGCGCAACATAAAACGATGGCAGGACGCAGGACTGTTGAAGGGAAAGCGCACAGGACCATCGGCTAACAACTCCGTGAGGTTCTCCGTGTCAGAGATAGCGCTCGCAATGGTAGGCGACAAAATAAAGACCGCTTGCGCCCCTGTGCCAGAGTCTTTGCTGAAAAAGATAGGCACTCACTAAATAAAAGGCCGTGAACGTCCGCAGCGGTGGATGTGGTTAATGTTCTCGTAAATGATTTGATTAGTTTCATAGTTAGTTTTTCTTTGCTAAATACAGAGGTTTGGCGGTTCGATTCCGCCCACGGCCACGAAGATTTAAATTGTTATGTCAAGTACAACGCGCGCAAGTTGTGAAACGTCCGCCGTTGGTTTTAGTTTTCATGGTAATAGATAGATAGGAATGGCCGCGGGTTGCAGTGATGCAGCACGCGCCAGCAAGCAAAGCAGGTTTGCGCACTGAGGTTTGAGAGAATTTCCCAAGTGTAGCGGTTCGATTCCGCTTTTGCTACGATGATAGGTACGTTTTAATCATTCCCCACGTCCAGCAGTGATGCAGCGCGTGGGACACGGCAAAGCAAGGTTGCGAGTTCTCTCCTATTGTTGTGATTTTGTAGAGAGCGTCGGCGGTTCGATTCCGCCTTTGTCACGAAGTGTATTTATAGTTCTTGTATCCTACAACGCGCGCAAGTTGTGAAACGTCCGCCGTTGGTATAGTTTGAAAGTTAGTAATGAATTTACCACCCACGTCCAGCAGTGATGCAGCGCGTGGGACACGGCAAAGCAGGTTTGCGCAATGTGGTTTTGATAGTTTTCCACGTGCCGCGGTTCGATTCCGCGTTTGTCACCAATAATGAAGAAGAATATGAACAAAACAGACACCCAACCCGACTGCGCCATCCTTTTGCAGCACGGCACGAAAATGGTACTTGCAAAGAAATTCGGGTACAACCGAATGACCATACAAAAGTACCTCAAAGGGGGTGCAACACTGGCAGACAGCCAAAAGCGCGCCAAAAAGGTGAGAGAGTATGCCCTCAATCATCTCAACGGCCAATATATCACCCCCCAAACAGTAACCAACCCCACCCAACAACAAAAGCAATGAAGCCACAGCATCTCAACACAGTGCAGACGATTCGCAAACGACTAGCGAAGCACCTTAAATTCTTCCCAACGCTTGAAGCGTTGGAAACATCGTATCAATGGATAATCAACGCACCGCAAGAACAATGGGCAGACCGCACCTTTGCCGCCATTCAAGCCGCGAGAGGAAAGAAAGACCCGAGCGAGGTCTATGCCTGGACATTCCAAGGATGCCCCCCTGCGCAATGAACGAACGACACGCACCAGCACCGCACATCGTTAGGCAATGGTGGGAAGATGGACACTCAGCGCGCAGCACCACGCCACCAATAGCGCACGACTTCCGACAATTGGCCGCGGTGATGAGGCTCTACGAAACGACCGACCACAAACCGCGAAAAAGGAAGACAAAACACCGCGCGCATTTCAGCGCAGCAACAACGACACAGACGGCCGCGGCCGTGCCACTTTGTTGTGATTTTGTGGGAGATTTCCACGAAGAAAAGGGAAGGAACGGCAAAAACGTCCGATATATTCCCGATTTTGTCCGACATCTTTTCAATTCCGTCCGACATCTTTTCAATTTCTTCCCACGGAATCGCCACCCCCGAGCCACTTTTTCAGCGTGCAAAGGTATAACCCCCTCACAATCAACAACAAAGCGAAAAAGCTGAGAATGGCGCAAAACGAAGCACAGCAAACGCAGCGCGCAGGCGTGCGATTCTCACGCTCTCCACGCTTAAACAATCACCCATTACAATGAAAAGAAATGGACGTACAAGGTAAAATAAAAGCGATATGCCCACCCGAGCAGTTGAAGTTCAAAGATGGACGCACCTACACGCAGCAGCTCGTCATCTTAGACTGTGGAGAATACAGCCGCGGTGGCGATTTCTACGAGAATGATTTACCGTTCTATTTTGGTGAGAAGCATTTGAGCAAACTCACCGCGGTAGCGATAGGCGCGCAAGTGTCGGTGTCGTTTGGCATCAAGGGACGCGCTTACACCTACACCGACAAGACGGACGGCAAGACACAACGCAATGGTTACAGCGTGCGCCTCAACGCTTACGACATCAAACCAATTGGGCAAGCCGTACAGGCGCAACCAGCGCAGCCCCCACAGATGGCACAGCCCATCGCGCCACAAGCCCCGATGCAAGCCCCAACGGCACAAGCACCACAGCAGCGAGCCGCGCCAGCCTATCAATACCCACAGACGCAAGCGCCACAAGTGCAGCAGGTAGAAACCGATGATTTGCCCTTCTGATGTGGTGAGTGTTGAGGCGTCAAGAATTTAGCAACCTAAAAGCAGAAAGCCAATGAAAGATCTAGAACATCGTTTGCAGTGTATGTGTGTGCGGTGGTTTAATCTGCAACACGCCAACCTTCGCGGCACTCTCTTTGCCGTTCCTAATGGAGGGCAGCGCAACGCGATAGTAGCAGCCAAACTCAAGGCGGAGGGGGTAACAGCAGGGGTGGCAGACCTTCTTCTTCTAGTGCCAAATGCCACGCACCACGGCCTTTGCATCGAAATGAAGACAGAGAAAGGCCGACAGAGCGAAAAGCAAAAGGAATGGCAAGCACTCATCGAAGACAAGGGATACCGCTACGAAGTGGTGAGAAACTTTGAGGAGTTCACACAGCTCATTGAAGAGTATTTACAACAACAATAAAACAACAGTCACAATGAAACAACAAGCAGACAGAAGGCTCACAGGCGCGGACTTTCGCAACTGCAAGAAATACACACGCAATTCTACTGAGATGCTAGAAATCCGAATGAAGCACGGACTAGCAGGCTACGCAGTAGCAGTGATGCTTCTAGAGAAGATGGAGGAAAGCAACAACCGCGAAGTCGAAAAAAACTACGATGCTATCGGATTTGAATTTCGCGCAGACTCTGCAACCATTAAAAAGGTGGTAGAGGATAACACTCTCTTTCAAATCTCAGCAAACGGCAAAATAACCATCAAGGGACAATAGTATGGCACGCCCTACCAAGTTAGGGCTGGACTATTTCCCACACGACACGCATACAGACGAAGACACAGCCCTGCAACTCTTAGAAGCGGAGTTTGGTCTAGATGGGTATGCGGTCTATTTTAAGCTTTTAGAAAGCATTTACGCGCAAGGGTACGCAAAACAATGGGGTGAGGATGAGTGTCTATTATTCGCAAAGAAAATGGGTGCCGTCACTGTTCCAAAGTTATCAGAAATCATTAAGGGGTGCATTAGGCGTTCTCTCTTTGACGAGGGGGTATATAATCTGTTCCAGATTCTGACATCCAAAGCAATACAATTGAGGTGGCTAGAGGCCAAGCGCAAAGATGTAAGTGCTATCGACCCGAAAGTCTGTCTAATTGAGCAGACGGCCAAAGGTGTATCCAGCCCACAAAAAAACGATAAAAACGAAGAAAAAGGGATTTTTGCAGCAAAAACCCTAGTTATTACAACAAAAACCCCAGTTAATGCAGAAATAACTCCACAAAGTAAAGTAAAGTATAATAGTAGTAATAGTAATAACGCGCGTAAGAACGAAAGCGAAAACGAAGCAGCGCAAGGCGCGCTGAAGTTGGAGAGTATCGCACCAGCAGGCAGCACGCGGACAAGCAAAACGATTGGCGAGATACTGACAAGCAACCCACTTTGGACGCAAGAAGTTTGTATGCACCACGGCATCACGGCCGAAGCATTTAGCGAGTGTGTCACGAAGTTTGAGCAGCATTGCTTTATCGAAAGCCACGCGCACAACACAGACGGAGACGTGCAACGGCATTTCAATTCGTGGCTACGCATCCATTTAAGCACTCAAGCAAACAACAAACCACCCAAACAAAGCAACAATGGCACAAGTAGAAACTATCGCCCAAGTGCTGACGAAAACAGACGCAGGCAGGAGGAACGCACCGCCAACATCGAACGCCGTTTGCAAGAAGCCATCTACGACGTTAGCGACATTCCAGCAAGAGGTTATCACCCTTAGGGAAGTCGTAACACATCAATACACCCCGAAAATACAGCCTTTGTGCGCTTGTGAGCCACTCAGATGCTATTTAGGTACTGCACCAGCACTCGGGAAGATTTCGCGCGTTGTAGGGGCAAAATTCGCGGTTACGTGGTTGATGTCGCAAATCGACTATTACAGTCGCACGCTCAAAACGGCCGACCAAATGACGGAGAACGATATGCTGCACCTTGCGCTGACGATTTTGGGCAACTATCCGCATTTGAATTTGGCTGAGGTGATGTTGTTCTTCTCTCGTTTGTCGGGTGGCATTTACGGACAAGTGGCATACGGGCAAGTGCGCGCGGAGAACATCACGGCTAAAATCCCCGAATTTCTCAAACAGCGCGCACGCGAACTCGACAAGCACCACCGCGAGGAAGCAGCAGCGCAACGACAGAAGGAGGAAGCCCGACGCGCGCAGTTTGCTATCTCTTACGATGAATGGCAGCACATCAAATCAACCGCCACCGCACTCTGCAATGGAGACAAGCAGGCAGCGGAGGAATATATCAAAACTAAATACGCGAAACAATGAACACTTTAGACATCTTACTTATTATCACTTTCGTAGTAGTGCTAATAATCTTCACGTTGGAGCTTTGGATAGCAAAGCCTGAAAAGAAATATCATCCACCTAGATTTATAGATTGCGGATTAGGTGTGCGCAGTGGCAACAAAGTCTATTTCAAAGGGCTTTGGATTAGACCAGCCTTTATCACCCCAACTTACGACAATGGAGATTTTCAATTTCTACTTGCAAGTTCTATCATTTTCCACGCGGTACGCGGTGACAATAGAGATGGCGAAGGGTGGCATATTTACCAAGTAGAATATGCCACAGCATTTGAACTAATCAAGGAAGCATTTCGAATTATTGACTCATCAAAACAACAAAGCAATGAACGACAATAAGAAACGAATCAACAACGAGCAAGAGCTTTTTGAGCTATTTTGCGACCCAGATAGTATAAGATTATTCACACAAAATCCCTACTATGAAACGCGACACAAAAAAGTATTCGCAACCGATGGTAGAATCCTAATCATAATGAATCCCAGCATGCTGTCAGAAAGCTATGAAGAGATTGAAAAGCCGTCAATATACACGGTGTTTCGTGATTCTATGGAAGGATATTTCACCTTTGAATCTCTGAAAAAGGTTCTTGCATCTTTCGAGATGGAGGAAGAACTAGTGCTAATGGAGGAAGGGCGAGAGTGCGAAGAGTGCAACGGTCTTAAAGAGGTTGAGTGGGAATATACAGACAAAGACGGCGAAATGCACTTCCACTATGCCGATTGCCCTGTTTGTAATGGAGAAGGGAAAGCCGAAGATGTCTTCAAAAGCACAGGATTTATGATACCCACTGAAGATTCAATCGTTCGCATCGGGAAATCATTCTTTAGAGGTATCTTAGCACAAAAACTACTTTGGGCAATGGAGTATTTCAATGTGGACAAAGCAGCGTTTGCCGAAGGGGATATTTCAATCAATATCACCCTAAATAACGGTGTGAAAATCGCATTCGCACCCCTAGAACCCTACGAATCTCAAAATGTCGTCACACTAGAAACAACAAAGCAATGAGAAAGATTTTATTTCGAGGACGCGACCACGCAGGCAAGTGGCACAAGGGCAGTTTAATTACCCGAATCGAAGAAAGCCCAGTCCCAGAAACCGCAGCACCTTACGAGGTATGCTACATCAAAGGACAAGACTTTGCAGGTGAAGAGCACGAAGTAGACCCCAAAACGATAGGTCAGCTAGTATTCCCAGCAACAGAGCTATACCCCGATATTTGGGAGGGGGACATCATCGAAGATGAAGACGGTTATCGTATGGAGGTAATGTTTGACCCTTACAGACACACGTTCTACGTGATTGCACACAGCAAGACCAGCGCCGGATTTGAAACCTTAGATGAAGGCTATTTGCATTTTAGATTCAAGAACCACGGTGCAAAAGTAGTGGGAAACATTCACGACAACCCCGAACTGATTAACGACCTTAACCGCGAGGTCACGAAAAAGGTATAACAACAATGGAAACAACAAAAGACAGAGTCACCGAGTATTGGGACAACGAAATAAAGCGCGCAGCCGAGGAGGCCGCCAAAGCAAGGGCGGAGTATGAGCAAGCAAACAAAGAAGAAAAACAAGCCATAGACCGCAAAAACGATGCCGAGGTGAACCAAGTAGCGGAGGAAACAAAGGAAGAAGCGCGCGAAATCCACAGACTGAAGTCGCTCATCTGCTCGCTAAAGTGGGACGCTTTTTTGATGGCGTCAAAATGGGAATGTATCACCCGAGAAGCAGCCAAGAGCTACAAGAAGCGGAAAGCAGAGAAGGAAGACAACAAACAAGAACCCACCCAAAGCAAAGGAAGAAGACAATGAACAACCCCCACAAATTCAATTACAAGTGGACACTGAAGGATGCAAATTTCACAAAAGACAAAGGCAAAGTCTTTTCTTGCTTTGCGTGTGGAGGAGGTAGCACAATGGGATATAAACTCGCAGGCTTTGACGTCATAGGATGCAACGAAATAGATCCGCGAATGATGAAGATTTATCAACACAACCACAACCCGAAATTTGCCTATCTCGAGCCGATACAAGAGTTCAAACAAAGAGAAGATTTACCCGATGAACTCTATAATCTTGACATCTTAGACGGCTCACCCCCTTGTTCCACATTCTCAATAATAGGAAGCAGAGAAGAAACGTGGGGAAAGATGAAACATTTCCGAGAGGGGCAAGCAAAACAAGTTTTAGACACGTTGTTTTTTGACTTCATCGACCTAGCCAAAAAGTTGCAGCCTAAAATCGTAGTTGCTGAGAACGTGAAAGGGCTACTAATGGGAAAAGCAATGAAGTATGTCGTGAAGATACACGAAGAGTTCTACAAGGCGGGGTATTATTGCACCCACTTCTTGTTAGACGCTCAGAACCTGGGAGTACCGCAAAGGAGGGAACGCGTGTTTTTCGTTTGCCTACGGAAGGATTTAGCAGAGCCAGTGCCGATGCGTAAAAATCTATTTGAGCAACAACCCTACATAAACCTCACATTCAACGAGCCGATGATTCCATTTGGCGCAATCGCTGACTATTCAGGGCGAAAGATAGAATCGCCTATCTTGAAAATGTTATGGGATAACAGAAAAGAAGGCGACAGAACTCTAGAGCAGGCTAATCGAAGGGTACGTGGGAAAAGTGCAAACTTCGGGCAAAGCTACGTTTACAACGAAAAGGTGTGTCCGACCCTTCTTGGGAAAGTATGCAGCCTTATCAGCTTTGAACAACCCCGATATTTAGGAAAAACCGAAGTTTGTTGTATCTCATCATTTCCACAAGATTACGACTTTCTAAAGCAGAAACCACACTATGTTTGTGGAATGTCTGTGCCACCTATTATGATGGCGCAAATATCGAGCAGAATATACGAACAATGGCTTACCCCAATAAACGAAGCCAACAAATAAACCCCGATTCTTTCCAACCTTTTCCAAACAGGAAAGAGTTCACAACAACAAGACAATGAAACAAAGTAAAGACCCCTTTGAGATAGCCATTGAAATAGCTCTCATCGCCTTCATATATGGTGCTATGCTTTTAGCCCTTGCGTATGTATTGAATACCTATTTTATAGCGCAACCCACCAACACAACGATGCACCAACCCGAACCCACGCGGCAATATGCCGACAGCCTAGTTTGCCCCGATTGAATGTTTCACCACAAAAAAGCAATCATTATGATAGACCCCAAAGAATTCATCGTACAAGCCTTTGACGAGTGCGAAACAGTACGCACCGAGAAAGCGCAACTATACGGCCACTCGTGGAGATTGGCGGACTATTTCACAATCCTCAATATCATTTACAGCAAGCTCAATGCAGTCACAAGAAGTAGCGAGGACTGGTACGAAAGCACGACAGAAACGCTAATCGCTACCTACAATTACGCGATTTTCGCTCTCATACAAAGCGAGATTGGAACGTGCAACCTATACGACCTTTATAACGAAGGCGACCGAGTAACGGAAGAAGTCGAAAAAATGAACGAAGAGATAAAAACCACGCTCACATATAAAGACCAAGGCTACAAAAGTGCGTGGATAAATTGTGATTTCGACTATTTGTTTGAACTTATCCTCATCAAGATAGCACGCATCCAACACTTGAAAGAAACGATACAAGGCAGCGATGATATAAGCCGAGAAGAAGCAGCTCTCAAAGATGCGTTTGTCGATATTGCAGGTTACGCGATTCTTTGCCTAGCAAAGATATATCGAGAAACAGCCACAGATGGAGAATAGCACCAACCCGAACCCACGGAGCAATATGCCGACAGCCTAGTTTGCCCCGATTGATAACAACAAAAGAAACAATATGGAAACCGAACAAAACATCAGAGAAGCCTTTGACGCGTGCGAAAAAGTACGGAACGAAAAGGCAAAACTATATGGCAACGCGTGGCGAATGGTAGATTATTACACGCTTGTACACCTTATCTACAACAAGCTAATGGGCAGAGGAGGAACCGCAAAGGACGTGTGCATAGCCGTCTATAATTATTCTTTGTTCGCTTCTGTCCAGCACTTTTGCGGTTCTGGAATTATGGACGAGCTGAAAGATGAGGTTGCAACGATAAAACAATTAGTAGAAGAAGCCGACAACCACACCAGAAAAATCCTAAGTAAAAAAGATGATGCGTATCGTTCGGAATGGAAGTATTGCCCGATAAGTTTTTTGGGTGGAATGATGCTCTTAAAGGTCGCACGGTTGTATCATATGAGATTTTACACGCCGTGGCAAGTACAGGGACGCGAGTTGTACTATGAAGCCATAACGGACGCTTTGCGCGATTTGGGGGGCTATGCCATTCTTTACCTTGCACGGACGGCACTAGATGAGGAGAGAGAAAAGAAAGCAGACACCCAAGCCCAAGCCCCGAAACAATGAACACGCTCATCATACCATCAGCGCGAGAAGCGCAACCAGTGCAGCACCAACCCGAAGAAGTCCCCGAACTCATAGCGTGCAATTTGCGCCACGAGTGCAACAATACTTTTCACTAAAGGCTAATCAGACAAGATAAACATCAATACAATGGAGGTAAAAGAGAAAAAATACGAAATTTTGAAAGAGCAGCCTCTGGAATTTAATGGGCTTACTTTGTACCGCATAAGAGCGACACGCGATTTTGGTGAGGTAAAAGCAGGTGACCTTGGGGGGTTCGTCGAAGAAGAGGGTAATTTATCGCAAGATGGCGATTGTTGGCTGTTCGACGATGCAAAAGCCTTTCACTGCGGTCGCGTCTATGGTTCGTTAAAGTTCCGAGGAAACACAGAAATCAGCTGCGTAGGTTTATCAGAGTCCGCCGACATCAAAGAGAACATAAAAGTTTGGGTGCAGTCCTCAAAATTCTGCGTTTCTATGTCTGATAAAGCAGTTTGCGTGCCTATGTTTTGCGGATGGAGTTGGAACACCCCCGAATACTACGGACTTCTTTTGTTGGCTTTGTTGGGAAAACTGAAGACAATTAGAGCGGAAAAGGAAAGAGAAGAAAGCGCAGAAGGCATCATTTCCTTTGCCTAAAACTATAAACAATACCCCTATATGATTTCAATCAAAGAACTCACCGACAGAGGAACAAACAGATATGGCAGCAGTGGAAAATAACAAGAAGGACTTCGCGGAGAGACGCATTATCAACTGGTATTTACTAAATGTGGCTTGCGTTATCCACAAAGATAGGTCAATAAAAAAAGCCTTTACAACGCGGTTATTTGTGATGGCGGATACTTGTGGAGAAGCCGAACAAAAAGCAATCGACACATTGAGAAAGCGTGAAAAGAGTACGCTCAGCGTGGTAACGTCAATGAGCCGCCTCAATGTACTTGCCACATTCACCAGAACCGAAGATGAAGTGAAGGAAGAAGTAAAGGGCAGAGTAAGAACAAAAGTGATAATAAAACTAGACAACTGGATTCTCTACGAAGTCAAATGCGAAGACGATTCTACAGCGTGCATCTTTATCAACGAATACGACCAGGAAAAAGCCAGAAAGTACGTAGAAGCTTTCCTAAAAGCTTTCTGCAAAGGTAGCACAATCGTAGAAGCGTACGGCATTGATTATGTCGCTAGATAAATAACCCCTAACCCATTACGAAGATGACAAAGATATTCACCAACATACGCGCATATTTCGCGCGGCTTTCTCACCAATCACAACAAGACGCAGCGCAGCGCGTACAGCAAGCAGCAGAGAGAGAAGCCAACACCGCGCTGCAAATTAGAGAATTTCAAGGCGCGCTGTTTCTTTCCTTCAACGACCGACCTATTCTCCCAGTACTGCACACCAACGAAAGCACCAGCGATGAGGCTACCGCGGTGGAAATCCTTAAACTTGCGCGCTGCACATATAGCGACTATTTGATGGCGTGCGAAATAAATAGACACCAATGAATCTCTCAAAAGGACATATCAGGGAGCGCACCCTAAAAAATGGTGAAACGGTGTGGGTTCTTTATTTCAGCTACAAAGGCAAACAATCTTATCGGACTTTCTACGAAGAGATGGAAGTGACCGAATGCCTTGCCGAACTAAGGGAAGCCGCAGAGCGGCGCGACCCATCAGTGGCAGCGCGATTAGCCGCAGAGTGTGAACGAGACAAAGCAGAAAGACAAAAGCAGGTAGCCGAACGTAAAGAGCGAGAGAAGAAGGAAAAGCAGCCTAACTTCCGCGCACCGCTAGAGTTTACCCACAAACTTGTGCTACCTATGTCGGTAAGTCACGAGAAGATGGTGGAGCTTGTCGGACGTTTGCAGAATGCAGACCGCAGCCAAGTCATTTGCGCCACGCGCCACATCACCAAACCACCCCACCGCGTGCTGTTGCTTGGGTTGCGCGTGCCGCGCTTGGGTAGTAATTACGTCTTCAGCGTGGTGCGCGGACTGTTAGGCTACAACGTCACGGCTGAGATAATGCGCATAGGCGAACGGCCGCGCGTACGACCGCCACAACTCACCAGCACACCCAAGGAGGAAGAAGATGCCCCCGACCTCACCACCAACATATCCGGAGGAATGCGCGAAAAACTGCACGCGCTATTTGCTAAGAACGAGCAGCGCATCAGAGAGTGGCACGCGCAAGGGCTTGCTGTCCGTGAGATTGTAGCGCGTTTGTTCCCCTATCTTGTGAAAAATTCGACAACTCCGCACACCAAAGAACTTCAGCTGCACTTCAGTCATTCCTTGCGCTTCTTCAAAAAAGTAAGCCTCTTTCGTGTGGAGATGCTCAAAAGGTGGGAGGACATTGAGCGATGGGAAGAAGAAGGATGCAGTTACAATTGGATGGGTTCTAAATTAGGAATAGAAGGTCAAACCTTCCGTTTGCAGCTGATAGCCATAAAAGAAAATCAAGCCGCGAACGCGCGCCTGCAAAGTGCCACCCACTCAGACGAATAACCCCACACAACCCAACCACCGAGGAATGCTCGACAGTTCGCACCGCACTCACCGTGTGGCTGTGTAGTTGCGTTCCTCACCCATTCACACCAGCAACACAATGAAGCCACGACCACAGACCAACCCACCACAAGGCAAGCACCTACACAGCAACCACCGCAGCGACTACATCACAGGCATTAGTTCTGTGCGATGGCGCAGACTGCGGCAGCACGTGTTGAGCCGCCACCCGATGTGCCAAAGATGCGAAGCAGAAGGACGCATCACCCCAGCCACAGAAGTCCACCACGTGCGACCCGTGGAGGATGCACCCACAGCAGCAGAGCGCGCGCGGCTGATGTTTGATGTACACAATCTCCGCGCACTCTGTCACGCGTGCCACGTTCTCACACATATAGAGATGGGACGCGGAGGGGTGAAGGGCAACCGCCGAAGGGTGGACGAAGAGAACGGCAAACTTGCCCGATACTTCAACGATAGCGAAGAATAAGACTTCATTTTGTTTCTTTTTTTCTTACCCCCTCCCCCGATTATCGCGCGCGCTCACCAAAAAAGGCGCAACCGACCCAAGGGGGGGGCTATTTTTTTTATCACCCCTTGCGGCGATTAATCTCTCGCACCCTCTTTTCTGTGCCTGAGTAAATTTTGGAAATCGGGTAACTTGCGAAAAAATTAGTAAATTTGCAGTAAACACCAAAGTTATGCCACGCAGCACCTTAAATCAGTCGCAGCCGCCACAGCCCGACCCTTCGCAAATGCTTATCAGTGTCGAAGAATACAAGCGGCTGCTTGCTATTGAGCGCAGATTTCGCCCAATACTCAAACAGAAAACACGACACCGCGAAGAATACGTGGTGCAGATTCGCAAAGCCCTCAAAGGCACAGGTGCAAATGCGCCAGCCCTTGAAATGGAAATACAAGCCCTTGCCAGCGCGCGCCGCTCTCTCGATATGGCGAACGCAGAAATCGACCATCTCGACCGCACCACCATTGAAGAAGAAACGCGCATCGGCAAAAAGCTCGTACCGCACCCAGCGTTCAGAATACAGAAGGAAGCTCTCGCGGCTGTCAAGGAACACACCAAAGTGCTAGGCCTTACGGCTGAGGCTCTCGACGTGGGAGACGACACCGACCCACTCATCGACCTCACCAAGAAAGTACTCAACGCAGGCCGTTCCGCTAAATAGTCACCCTCTATGCACATCACAGAAGAAGAGAAGAACACCCTACGGCAAGCCAAAGACGCAGTGACCGAACGGCTACGCGCTGCCGATATTGCAAGCTACGAACTGAAGAAGACCGATGTGCGCCTTGAAGAATACTGCAAAGAAGTAGCCGAAAACCCACACAGCCACAACCTATTTGAGCAGCTTGCCGTGGAACGCTTTTTGCGGATGGTGCGGCAATACGGACTCAACCGCGCGGAGGTGCTAAAATTTTTCACCCTTTATGAATCCCTACATTTTCCAGGACGCGCAGGAATGACGCACTACAAGCTCACGCCTGTGCAAGCCTTCCAATATGCTAATATCTTCGGATTTTGGCACAATGGCAAGCGCGTCACGCGTAGGGTTATGCTTTTCGTGCCGCGTAAATTCTCCAAAACCACCAGCGCGGCAAGCCTAGCCGTTTACGATGTGTTGTTTGGCGATGCCAATGCTGAGAGCTACACCTGCGCCAACAGTGCCGACCAAGCAAAGAAATGTTTTGCAGTCGTGCGCGGATGCTTTCGCAAACTTGACCCCAATGAGCGCAGATATGTGAACAACGAGATGGAGATAAAAAGCCGCCGACCCGACCGACCTGCCTTTGCGCAATGTCTCACCGCCAATGCCAACACCAAAGACGGACTCAACGCCAGCACCGTCATTGTCGATGAATACGCACAAGCGCGCGATGGTGAACTTCTTTATGTCCTCACCACCTCAATGGGTGTGCGTGCCAATCCCCTCACCGTCATTATCACCACCGCTTCCGATGTTCTCGATGGACCTTGCTTTGATATGATACGCGGTTATCGCGCCTTGTTGTTGGGAGAGTATGAGGACGATGCCAGTTTTGCGCACCTATTTCTCCCCGATATCGACGACGACGAAGGCAGCGAAGACACGTGGCGCAAAGTTCACCCACATATGGGGGTAACGGTTACGCTCGATTTCTACCGCGATGAGTGGGCAAGCGCGCAGCGCAATGGTGCTGAAGCCTTGATGGCATTCCGCACAAAATTGCTCAACGTCTACGCAGAAGCCGAGACGCATAGTTGGATAAGCAGCACCCTTGCGCGCAAGATGATGCGCCCCGACAACATTCTCGCCAACATCTCACGACCCCAAGCGATGGTCGCAATCGACCTCAGCGAAAGCGACGACTTCTCAGCCGTCACCGTGGGAGTGTACGACCGCGCGCGCAAGGCGTTCCATTTTATCACAGATTACTTTTTCCCTGAAGGCGCACTAATGGGACACCCGAACGAAAAACTTTACCGCCGATGGGCAGAAGATAATTTTTTGCAGCTCACCGATGGACCCGTGATTGACTACCGCGCCATTGTGCGCCACGTTATGGCATTGAGCAAGCGTTTCAACATTTTGGGCATCGGCTACGACCCCTATAAAAGCCAAGAAGTTGTCAATATGTTAGCCGCGGCAGGTGGCGAACACGTGCTGACCCCAGTGCGCCAAACGTACGGCACATTCACCGCACCTGTGGAAAGTTTTGAACACGGCGCAAAAACCGACCGCATCACCATCAACGAGAACCCCATCAACGCCTTTTGTTTTGGCAATGCCGTTTTAGATTTCGACCGCCTCGAGAACTGCAAACCTATCAAGCGCAAACAGACGCAAAAGATTGACGGAGTTATTACCAAATTGATGTGCTTGCGCCTTTTCCTCGACTACGAACAATAACGCACCACGCACGCGCCAAACATCACCGCGAAAAGAATTGACATACCGCGCGCAGTTTTCCCCAACTGCAAGCGGTATTTATTTATTTTCAATCGCGAAAAACTTAGATAGAAAACGCACTACATTGTCATTTTTTTGTATCTTTGCTTTTGAGAAAGCCGAGCCGCATCTCACGGCAAAGCGTTCCCCTCCCTTGTTATGTGATTCTCTTCTATGTTTGAAAAACTGCGCTCCTTCTTTCCGCGTCTTTTCCGTTCCGCTAGTTCCACCCCCGTGGGTACTAGTGGGAGCGGAACTTCGGTTCTTTCCGATTGGCCAATCCTAGGCAGCAACCCCCTCAGCGTGGCGGCGGCTTATCGTTGCGTGGATGTCATTGCGCGCAACGTGGCTGTCTTGCCGATGCGCGTGCAGTGGTTGCAAGGCAACATTTTCACCGACAGACCTGCCGACCGCTTGGCTTATTTGCTCAATGTGCAGCCTTCCCCCGAAATGTCTGCCGTGGATTTCCGTGAAGCTCTGGTGCGTCAGCTCCTTCTCCACGGCAACGCCTATATTCTCCCCACCTACACCCCAGCCACCGCCGACCTCGACCGCCTTGTGTTGTGCAGTCCGCATTCTGTTTCGTTTGACGCCACACGACAAACCTACACCGTTTCAGACCTCGCACACGGCATCAGTGGAACATTTCACCAAGAAGAAATCATACATCTAAAATATGCTACTTTAGACGGCCGCGCCGGTATGAGTGTCCTCAGCTATGCGCGCCAAACGCTCGACACCGCAGCCATAGGCGACGCAGAGACGCACAAGCGATTCTCCAATGGGGGCAACGTGCGCGGCTTTGTCACCAACGACAAAAGCCTTCGCGGTTTTGGTGAATACGCAGACGATGAACTCGCCAAGACGGCAAAGACACTAGACGAGCGTTTTGCAGCAGGTGAGAAGATTGTCCACCTTCCCGGCTCTTCCGATTTCCGACAAATCACCATGACATCGGCAGATATGCAGTTCCTCGAAAGCCGCAAATTTGCCGTGCGCGAAGTGTGCCGCTTCTTTGGCGTTCACCCCTCCTTCGTGTTCGACGACACAAGCAGCAACTACAAAAGTTCTGAAAACGCCTACGCAGATTTTTTGCGCAGCACACTGAACCCCCTCCTTGCCAAAATCGAGTGCGAACTCCTCCGCAAACTTTTCCCCCCAAGCCTAGCCCACAAGCGGCGCATTCTTTTCGACCGCGCGGAAATCACCGCCTGCGACCTCGAGAGCCGCGTGCGCTATCAGACTGCCACCATTGCCGCAGGACTTTTCACCGTCAATGAGTGGCGCGCAGCCGAAAACAAACCTCCAGTGGAAGGCGGCGACCGCGTGCTTGTCTCTGCCAATCTGCGCGACATCTCAGACACCAGCACAGACGACACCCCACCGCCACCGACCCCAACGAAAGACACCCCCTCACAGAACCCCGACCCTGCGCCACAACCTTAGGCGCGACCCCTCCCACAGAACGACCCCTCCCACAGAACCCAACCTTGTTCAAAGCCTTTTTTACTATGTCTGAAAACCTCACCACTCAGCGCGCGGTCTTCGAACCCACTGGTGTCCACATCCGCCAAGCCGCAGAAGGCGAAGCCGAAAGCCGCACCATCACAGGGCGCGCCATCTTGTTCGGCAAACGCTCTGCCCCTCTTTGGGATGATGGCGATGAAACAGCCTACGAAGTCATTGCCCCCGAAGCCATCACGCGCGAACTCCTCGACCAGAGCGACATAAAATTCAATCTTTATCACGACAACACGCACATCCTCGCACGTTCCACCAACGGCAGCGGCTCTTTGCGCTATGATGTCGATGCCCAAGGCGTCACGTTTGAGTTTGAAGCCCCACGCACCCCCGATGGTGACACCGCGCTCGAACTCGTGCGCCGTGGTGATATTTCGGGTTGCTCGTTTGCCTTCTCCGTGCCTTATTGGGACAACAACTACGTCACGCGCGAAGTCACCCACGAAGCCAACGGCCGCACCGTCATCACCTACACCGTGCGCGCGGTGCAAGGCATTCACGACATGGCACTCGTGGTAAATCCAGCCTATCCCGACACCCACACAGAACTCCGCGACTTGCTCAAAGCACAAAGCAAGCCCACCCCCAACGACAACACACAATGGCGCGCCCAAGTTGAAGAAATGGCAAGCGTAGCCGCAACCTTGTAAACCCCAACCCTTAACCTTTTTTGTTTCTATGAACAAACATTCCCTCAGTTTCCAAACCCTTCAACTTCGCAACCGCCGCGAAGAAATCAAGAACCGCATTGGCGAAATCGCCGAAGCTCTCAAACAAGAGCAGCGCGCGCGCAACGAAGCCGAAAACAAAGAGTATGCCGAACTCTGCCGCGAACTCGACACCATCGAGATGGAAATCCGCGCGCTCAGTCTTTCACAGCCCGAATCCCTCCGCGCTCAGTCGCTCGCAGAAGCCGACCGCATTGTGCGCGAAAACATGAACGCAGGCAAACCCACCACCGTGGAAGTGTTCCGCGACGTGATGATGGTGACAGACGCGCAAAAGGGCGGCATCGTTCCCCTCAACATTCAAGACATTTTGCGCCCCCTTCAAGCAGGCTTGATTTTCGACAAAGTCGGGTTGGAGATGAAAACAGGTCTTTCGGGTGAATACATTTGGCCAGTCTATGAAGCCATTGAAGCGCAAATCGCAGGCGAAGACGTTGCCCTCACCGACCAAAAAATCACCCTTAGCCAACTCAAAGCAAACCCCGACCGCCTAGGTCTTACGATTCCCGTGACGCGTCAGAGCATCGTGCAAAGCAACGGCATTGTGGAAGCCATCGTAAAAGAAGCCATTCCAGCCGCCATCGCCCTCACGCTCAACAAGGCAATGTTCAGCCCTACCAAGATAGGCACAGCCATCAATCTTGTAGGACCTTTTGTTGCCCTCAAAGACGCACCCACCAAGACGCTCACCGCTGCCACCACCTTGCGCGACCTCGCGCTGCTCAAAGCAAAGGTTCTCGCGTCTGGTGTCAATAGCGATTCTCTCTGTTGGGTGATGACCGAAGCACAAAAAGCCATTCTCGAGACTACTCCCGTCGATGCTGGTAGCGGCCGCATGGTGTGCGAAGCCGACAAAATCGCAGGTTATCCCGTGTTTTGCACTCCCTACATCACCGAAGACTTCATCGGTCTTGGCGCGTGGCGTTATGAACCTTGTGGGCAGTTTGGCGATTTCTCCTTCATCATCGACCCCTTCACCGGTGCAACGCGCGACGAAGTGCGCTTCACGCTCAATACTATGTTTGGCTTCAAAACCTTGCGCACCGAAGCCTTTGCCCTCCTCAAAGTAAAGAACTCCTAACCCCTTCTCTACTTCCTTATGCTCACTGACTTTGCCCTCTTCAAACAACACGTCCGTGCCGACGATTTCGACGACGATGACGCCTATCTTCGCCACCTCCTAGAAGCAGCCGAAGAAGCCGTGGTGCGCGCCACCAACCGCACCGCTGCCGAACTCGTGGCACGTGGAGGGGGGCAACTGCCTCGCGCCTTGTCCGTGGCGGCTTTCTCTCTAGCTGCCCACTGGTACAACCAGCGCGAAGCAGTTGCCAGTGTGCAAATGGTGGAAGTGCCTGCCACTCTCACCGCTCTCATCAGACCACACCAACGACTATGCTCGCAGGACGAATGACCACGCGGCTCGCCCTCTTGAAGCCGCAGCGCGTGGTGGACAAATTTGGCGCGGAGCGCGTGGACTACATCACCACCCGACGCATCCACGCCGAACGCGTCAAGCACGCAGCACGAAACCACGACGAAGTGGGCGAACATTTCCCCAACCACTCCGTGGAGTTCAACATCAGAAGCCAGCACCCCGTGCAAGAAAATTGGCGCGCGCGTGAGTGGGGCGGACATCTCTACACCATCACCGCCATCATCCCCAACAAGCCGCGCGGACTGCAAACCCTCATTTGTGAACGTGTAAACGAATAAGCCCCCGATGATTGCCCTAAGACTTGACGACCGCGAATTGCTCTACATTTGGGCACAGCTCTCCGAGCGCGACCGAATGAAAGCCTTGCGCAATCCCACCCGACGCGCTGCCAACGCTGTGCGACGCGCCGCGCAAAACTCCATCAAGTCTGCCGGCATCCACAACGCGGCAGCCATAGCGCGCACCGTGCGCATTGCCCATTTCAAAAAAATGCTAGGTTTCAAGGTTGCCCTGCGCAACCGCGGACAAAAGGCAATGCACATCACCCGACAAGACCGCAAGCACGGCGGCAAGGGCAAACCCCTCGCCTTTTGGTTTGGCGGTGGCACTGCCGAGCGTTTCACCCGAAAAACGGGGCTCAGCCGTGGACGGCTCACAAAATACGGATTTATGGACGCTGCACACGCAGCCAACGCCACCGCCGTGCAGCAAATCACCGACGGCATGGCACTATGGATTGAACGACTAGGAAAATGAACCCTCCCTCTCTCTCTTCCCTCAGTGCGGGCATCATCGTCCGCCAACTTCTCACCCAAAGCCCCGAAGTGCAGCGCATCACGCACCGCATTTTTCCCATCGTGATAGACGATGCCCAGCTCCCCTATGTGGTCTATCGTCGCGCGGCTCTCGAAACACAACCCACCAAAAGCCTACAAAGTGCCGACACTGCCACCATCGAAGTGGCGTGCTATGCTGCCACCTATGGCGAAAGTGTGGATCTAGCCGAAGCCGTGCGCCACGCGCTCGACCACCAGCAAGCCACCAGCCCCGAAGGACTGCACTTGCGCGCCTGCATCCTCGACGATGCCGAAGAACTGTGGGACAGCGAAGCCTTCGGGCAACTCCTCACCTTCCGCGCCAAGGTCTGAACCCTAGGCGCAAACCTCTTTTTTTAACCTTAAAACCCTTTTTCTCTCTATGGCACAAACAGGCTATTTCAACGGCTCAGATATGTTGCTCTATGTGGCAGGCAAACCAGTGGGACACTGCACCAGCCACACCACCGACTTCACCACCGAAACCAAGGAACGCGCGGTAAAACCCATTGCGTCTCAGGGCAAGGGGCAAAGCAAATGGAAAGACGCCAGCGTGTCGGGCTTGGCTATCAGCATCTCTGCCGATGGCTTGGTGAACTATGACGAAACCGAAAACGGCTATGCCGAACTCCTCAAAGCTTATGCCGCCGCAATGCCGGTGGAAGTGAAGTGCATGGAGCGCGGCAAAGAAGAACCCTATTTGTCGGGCATGTTTGTCATCGACTCCCTCAAACGCGTAGACGGCGCAGGCGATGATGCCACCTACAGCATCTCACTCAAAAACGCAGGCGCGCCCACCGTGCTTGATGGCGCAAAGGTCATCTCCAAAGACTAACCCCCACCGCTCACCCCCTTCCCTCTCTCTCCACACACGGCACGACCGCGCGGCACGCTCTCACCTTGCCACATCGCAGCCGTTGCCGTGTGCCTTTGTTTCACTTTCTCAATCTTTTTCACTATGTCACAACCCACCAACACCACCACCGCTCCCTCTCTGCCCCTCAGCATCAGCGTAGGCGGCAAAAGCTATCCCACCTATCACGTGCTTGGGGCTTATCGCCTCTACGAAAGTCTCACCGGCACGCGCGTCACGCAGATGCAGCCCGACGATGTGAGCGCGCTCACCACCTTCATCTATTGCCTTGCCCTCAAAGCCTGCAAGCGCGACGGCATCTCCTTCCCCTACACATCACCCGACGACTTTGCCGACGACCTCACCCTCGACGACCTCAACGCGTGGCAGCAGGCACAGACCCCCACGGACGAAACCGACGCACCGCGCGCAAAAAAAAAGAAATAGCCTGGCGCGACATCGTGGCACACGGCTTGGGGGTGCTTGGCTTGCGGCTCTCCGACCTCGAGCAACTCACCCCCGACGAGTTTGCCGCCGTGTGCGACGCCCACCACGAGCAGACAGAAGCCGCCCTTGCCGACCACTGGACACGCGCGCGGCTCATGACCACCCTCTCCCTCCAACCCCACACCACGCGCCGCCTCACCCCCGAGCAGCTCCTCCCCCTGCCGTGGGATGCCCCCCGACCGCGCCCCGATGCCCCCAAGCTCAGCCCCCAAGCTCAGCGCGAGCGCGCCCACCAGCTCGCCGCACGCCTAGCCGCCCAAGCCGAAGCCTCCGACCCTAGTGTTCACCCCCTAAAATCCTAACGCCATGGCAAATGCCACCTTCAACGTTGTCACCGTAGTCAAAGACACCGCCCTCAAAACCCTAGCTTCCACCATCGAAGGCATCACCAAGGTGGCGCAGGGTGCTAAGTCCAAACTCCAAGAAGCCGCCAGCGGTGCGGAGACGTCTGCCCACCGCGCCGCAGGAGTGCGCAAAGAGTTGTTGTTGCAGGCGGCCAATGTGAGCCAGCTCTATGTGGGTTTGCGCTCCGCGGTGTCGGGCTTGCAGGGGGTGTTGGGCAGCTATGCCGAGGCATACAGCAACGCGGCGGTGGCATCGAAGAAGCTCGAGGTGGTGATGCGCCAGCGTATGGACGCGACGGAGGAAGACATCAAGAGCATCAAGGCGGTAACCACTGCGCAAAAGGAGCTCGGCATCATCAGCGGCAGTGTGCAAAATGCCGGCGCGCAGCAGGTGTCTACCTTCTTGACGCAAGCCAGCAGCCTGCGCACCCTCATTCCTGCGATGAACAACCTCCTCGCGCAGCAAAAGGGGGTGAATGCCACGCAAGAAGACGCCGTGAGCATTGGCAACCTAATGGGCAAAGCGATGCAGGGACAGACCAGTGCCTTGCGCCGTGTGGGCATCACCTTCACCGAAGCCGAAGAGCAAATCCTCAAATATGGCAGCGAAAGCGAGCGTGCCGCCACGCTAGCGAAAGTGATTACAAATAATGTCGGGGAGATGAATGCGAAGCTTGCGCAGACTGACGCAGGTAAGATGAAACAACTACAAAACTACATCGGGGGCATCAAAGCAAAAATTGGTAGTATTGTAGTAGGACTTCAGCCATACTTGGCAGCCGCGTCACAAGTGGCAATCCTTGTGTCTTCCTTTGGTCAATTATACAATGTTGTTCGCGTGGCTGGTGTTGGTTTGTTGGGCTTTGGTCGTACGCTATTGGGATGTATCAACATTCAAAAGATAGCCAGCACCGTGTCAATAGCATTTGCTTTTGTGCAAAAAGGATTGGCTGCCGCTTTTGGTATTTCAACCGTGGCGGCTGGTGCGCTCACTACCGCGCTGTTGGCTTTGGGTGCTGCCTTGATTATAGGACCTATCATTTGGGGAATCGTTGAGGCTTGCCGCGCTTTTTCTTCTTCTTCGAGTGATGCAAGCGCAAAAACGCGCCAACTTGCCGAAAGTCAACAAGCCATTGCGCGCGCTCATCAACGCGCCACAGAATCCACCGCGGAGAATATCCTTGTTATAAACACATTGAGCAAGCGCGTACACGACAACAATGTGAAACTATCAGAACGCAAAAAAGCGTTGGAGCGTCTTAAACAATTAGTGCCGGGATATTTGGCGAGCTACACCAAAGAAGGCAAGCTCATCAACGACAACACGCAGGCACTCACTCAATACATTGCCAAGTTGAAAGAAAAGGCTTACGTGGAATCTCTCAAACAAGAGATGGTGGAAGCCTATACTAAACAGCGAAAGGCACAACGCGAAGTGGATGCGAAGACTACCAACGTGCAGGCGGTAGAGAAGGAACTGAAAAAAGACAGATATAAATCGAAAATGAAGGCGAGGAGTACCTATATGGGTGGTTACTTCGTTTATGAAACCAATGACGACAGAATCGCGAAACAAAAAGAGCTAAATGCGCAGAAAGAAGCCCAAAAAGCAGCCCAACAGAAACTAGATGCGAGCAATGCCGTTATAAAATCCTTAGATGCTGAGGCGCAGAAGAAAAAAGAGGCTTTTGCAGCGGAAATAAATAGATCGGCTTCCACATTGGCAAACTCCAACAATAACAGCGGAGGAGGACACACTGGAAGCGGTCGCAATACAACAAACAACAGCAAAGATGACGAGACGCGCGCTCTGAAAGAAGCACGAGATGCCGCGTATCGCTATGCCGAAGAAGAAAAGAACTACGCTGCCAAACTATCAGCCGAGCGAATAAAGAACGAACAAGAAGCCCAACAGCAAGAAATAAATATGATGCAGGAGGGCAAAGACCGCGAACTTGCACAAATCCGCCTAAATTACGAAAAGCAAAAGCAAGAAGCAGAGAACTATCGCAAAGAGGAAATAGAGCAACTGCAAGCGCATTGGGATAAGTTGTGGGAACTAGACCCAAAGAATAAAGCAGCCAAGGAACGAGGTGAGCGCAACACGAGAGTGGCAACATTGTCAGACCTTACAACCGCGCAGAGAGAGGGCATAAAGTCAAAATTTGCACAAGCAGACGAAACGAAAAAACAAGCCATCAAAGGCGTAGAAGCCAAATACGTTGCCCCTGCACGTTTGGAGGAATTGAACACCGTAGAAGCATTGACGAAGGCGGTAAGCTATTACCAACAAATCAGCGCAAAACAAAGCGGTGAAGAACTCTATGCGACAGAGCAGGTAATTGCAGCCCACGAAGAAAAGCTCAACAAAATAAGAAGCGCGGCCGATTTACTGAAGGAACGCAAAGAAGTAGCGGACATCAGTGCATTGGGAGAACGAGAGCTTAAAATAAAAGTACGCGCAATAGGTGTGGAAGAACTCACCGCGCGCATTGAAAGATTGCAGAAACAGCTTGCCGACAATAGCAACCCAGTCAGCGACAGCCAGCGCAAAGACATTGAAGCCTTGATACAAACTTACACGCAATGGCGCGCCACTTCTGTGTATAGCATTAACACAGTGCGGACAGCGTGGGGAGGTATTCAAGGAATCGGTGACAGCGTTTCAAGTTTGGTGGACACTCTCGAAGGAACAGGGTCAGCGTGGCAAAAAATTACGGCTTCTGTGCAGGCTTTCTTCTCTGTTATGGATGGTTTGCGCTCAATCATAGAAGTGGTGCGAATTATCGAAGCAGTCAGCAAAGCAACCACAGCCGCAAAAATAGTGGAAACGGCCGCACTTACAACCAATACAACCGCCATCGCCACAGAAGCCAGTGTGGCAGTGAGTGCCAGTGTAGCGAAAGCAGCAGCGAGCCACGTGGAAGCAACAGCAGCAACCACAGCAGCTGCCGCCACCACTTTCTCCGCTCACGCAGCGATACCTTTTGCAGGTATAGGCATTGCCGCAGGGCTTGTGGCGTTGATGGTTGGCACGCTTGCTTCTATGCCCAAATATGCAGACGGCGGTATTGCTTACGGACCTACTGTTGGACTGTTTGGCGAGTATGCAGGGGCAAGCCACAACCCCGAAGTGGTTGCACCTCTCGACCGTCTTCGCAGTTTGATAGCCCCACAACAGAGCGGAGGGGGACAAGTAGAATTTCGCATCGAAGGACGACACCTTGTTGGAATCCTCAACAAAGAAAGCCGATACCGCTCACGTAATTTCTAGAACCTCACCAATACAAACAAAATATGGCACGAATAGTGACCCATACGGGCGAATTTATGAGCAAGGCCGGCACGCTTTATCGCGTGGACATTTGGCGCAAAGGTGATGAGCAGCCGACAAATTCACAACCTGAGGAGTTGCGCTTTGAAGCGGTTGAACCTCTCATAATAGATTGGGGGGAAACATCAAAAGAAACCCCCATTTGTGGAAGTACTGCCACGCTTTCAATCGAAAGCCCAGGCGACCGCACTTATATAAATCTCTACACTGTAAAGCCAGGAGAAATCGGGCTTGATGTGTACAGAGAAGGCGCGTTATATTGGCGCGGCACTCTAGACCCCGAAAGCTACGAAGAACCATACGAGCGTGCGGAATTATACCCCGTTAGTTTGACTTTTTCAGATTTTGGGATGCTCGACCGCGTGAAATTTTCACCATCGCAAGCTTTTGTATCATTGCAAAAAATACTAGAACAATCTCTCCGTTCTATTGGGTTGGGAGATTTGCCCACGGATGCGCGTTATATATCCCTAACTACTTCGGATGATTCGGACATATATGATGCTTTGTGCGTGCGTGCTGCAAACTTTGTGGACGAGGAGGGGAAGCCGATGACGATGCGCGAAGCCTTGGAGGCGATGTTGCAGCCGTGTGGGCTGAAACTGATGCAAAGATCGGGACGGTTGTGGCTATTCGATTTGCAAGGACTTTATGCCAAAGCACCGACAAGATGGACGGAATGGAGCAGCGACAAGCAGCGGTTGGCAGTGGACAAGGTGGCAAACGCGGTGACGCTCAATTTTTCGCCCTATGCCCTCAACAAAATTCTAGACGCTACGGATGTGAGATTCACCAAACGCATTGCGATGAGCAACGCTATCACCGCAAGAAATGGAGAGGGCGACACGTGGGTGGTGTTCACCGACAAAGAGGCGGCACGACGCGCAAGAACTGACGCCACTAGCTATGACGCGAGAAGGAGAGACGCGGAATTTTTGTTTGCGCTCGATGGCCGAAAATTTCGCATCATTCCCCTAAAAGGCGGCGCGGACGCTGTGGGAGTGAGAAACCCAATAGGACGACCCGAGGGGGTGGAGTTTGAGGGGATGTCGAAAAACGTGGAGTGGGCTTGGCGAACGTATGAGGGGAGAAGCAGCAGGGTGTATTTGCCCCCATTGCAGTCGGCAGCCGCCACGCAGGAGGACGCTGAAGCCGTGGAGAGGGCATTGCGAAAGGCTTGGGAGGAGTTGAACGCTACGGGGGTGATGTCGCCCCTTGCGCTTGATGTGAAGCCCAAGGTGTGGCCGCGGTTGCGCATCAAGATGGAGTGCTTGATGGATGTGCGGTACAATCCATTTGCGGAAGCCCCAAAACCCGACACCACCGACGCGAACGATGCGGAGATTTACAACAAAATGAAAGCCGTGGCGGCTTGGTGTTTTACTCCTGTGAGGGTGGCACTCTATGACCGCCCCGACGGATTTGCACCGGTGATGACATACAGCAACGAGAGCGCGGCGCATTTTGAAACGGACAATCCTTTGGTACACCCATTGCGCGAGGATGGGACGACGGTGGCCGATGGATGGAAGAGGGGCGATGAGGGGGTCTTGTGGTTGGCCTATTATCCCGACCCCGAAAACATTCGCGAGGATTCTGCACTGATGAAAGGATGGGCAACGAACCGCCCTTGCATTGGCCGCCCCGACTATTCTACGCCTTTGCTGAACGATGGCGAAAGACGCTCTGACGACTACGACAGCGAACAGGGACGCGCAAAATATCGGTGGTTGCAACGGCTTTCGGGCGAGTTCATCGACTATCCACCAGAGGGGGGATGGTTGGAGATTTCGTACGGCGGTGGTATGCTGATTCACGATTACAAAGGATGGGGGAAGCACGGCGAAGCGATGAAACAAGGCCACGACGAGTTTAAAGATATGCGCTATTTGCGTCAAATGGGTTTAGAAGACAAATTACAATGGTTGCTCTATAAAGCCCCCGAGGTGGAAGTGGTGAGAGATTGGGGGGATTTCGGTGCGGTGACGGTGGACGACGTGGAAACGCGCACCACGCTGCACCCCGATGCAAGGGAAGAACTCAAATTTAACTTGAAATGTGGCACGCTGCCCAACAACGACACGGAAGGCGAGACGGTGGCGCGTGGGGTGTATGTGGACAAAAAAGGGCGGCCTTTGCGACAGCTCAAACGCGCAGGACAAACGGATGCGCCCGAACGGCTTTTTATAAATTCGTTATACTCTCAATATGCCACGCGCTGTGAAAAGATTTCGGGAGAAGCCTACATCGACCCCGAGGGGTTGGCGAGCTACAAAGAACACGCGCAATCACCTGCCGCGCGATTCATAGCGACCGCCACGCGGCAGGACTTGATGGAGGACTGCGGAGACGTGACGCTGGTGCGCTTGATAAATGAACATTATAGACCTACGTTTGACGCTTAAATCTTAGACCGATATGGAAGACGTTTACAATCTGACGACACTGCGAAAGCCTGCGAAGCCACGCAGCAGGGATTTGCAAGACACAAACGCGCCTGCCACTGGTGGCGGTGCGGTGATGACTGTGGGGGGTGCTGCCTATATGCCCGACACGGCGACTGCGACAAATGCGAACCACGCGAAAACAGCGGACACGGCTACGAGTGCCACGACTGCGCAACGCGCGGAAAAGTCGGCAACGGCTGAGGCTCTGCAAACTGCGAACTTCAACGCAGGGGCAAGCGGCGCGCGCGTGGCGGATGATGGCAGCGCGGAAGTTGAGACGCTGACAGTGCGCGGATTTATCAAAGCCGCGGAATATGTGATAAATCGCATCAAGATAACCGAGGGCGCGCAGTGGCTCACCGAGGGGGGAGTGATAGAGAAGGTAGTAGACACGACACCGCGCGGAATTGCGCCATTTAGAAGTTATGACATCACGATGCGCGAACGCTTTGCAGGCGACACGAAAGCCCCCTTTGTGGCTGGTGACATCATACGCGGACAATACAACAACCTACAAGGCGGTGGGGATGTGCAAACGTCGTGGATGGCAGTGCGCAAAGTAGAGGGGCGCGTGGTGACTGTTGGACTTTATCAAGATAGACAAGTGCCAGGAGGGGCAAACGCTCAACCGATTGTGCAGATGCGCGTGGCAAGATGGGGCAACGCGAGCGACCCCGCGCGACAAAGTCACATTGTGCTAGACCCCGAGCGCGGCCAAATCGTGAGAAGAATGAACGTGAAGGCGCCTATCATTGACCCCAAACAAGTGGACGGCTTTTCTTTGGGTACGTTGCCAACGTGGGTGCAAAATGCTCTTGGCGGAGCGGTGACCGAAAACAGCAACTATCTCTATGCGCGCGGTATCATTACGCAGGATATTATCCGATTTTCTCCACAAGGGGAGCCGATAGCGGAGCGCGTTGACCGCGGAGTGTGGAGCGCGCAGCAGTCTTACTACTACGAGGGGAAGAACGCAACAACGGGCATTTATGAGATTTCGCGCGTTTGGTTGGATGGTACGCTCTACGAACTTGCACCGGGTGGAGATGGCAGAACGCAACCGAGTGCGAACAGCTCGAACTGGATTGTGGTGCAGGAAAAGCCGAAGGACGGAGATGTGGGACGTACAACATACCTTCACATCAAGTATTCAAACGATGGAGGGAAAAACTTCACTTTACCCAATGGTGAAACGGTAGGTGACTACATCGGTCAATGCACGGATTTCAATAAGGAAGCCCCAAGCAGCCCAAGTGATTACAAGTGGAGCAAGACCAAAGGAGAACAAGGCACCCCAGGCACAGGCGGAGCGGACGGATTGACCCCGATGCCGAACTTACTAAAAAATGCGGACTTGAACCCCAAGAGCGTGTCAAATGATGCGGAACACAATGAAGGCTTTGCGTGGAGAGCGGAAAGCAACGAAGGCGGTATCATAAGACACGAACCCGATGTAACAGCCCCACACGCAGGCGCAAAGGTTGTGTCGTGTGAATCTTTCAAACGTAGCACGTATTGGAGAGATAAGGTGCAATGTTACGCAGGTATTGTCCAAAATCTAGAACTTACGGCAGGCATCACGTACACTTTTTCAGTCTACGTAAAAGGTGCGGATGCTGGTTGGTTGATTGCTAACCCGATTGACGGCACGCATTTCAAAATCAGTGGTGCGAACCCCATAGACGAGGGGAAAAACACAGCCGAGGGGTGGAAGCGATACGCGGTGACTTTTACGGCGCGCAGCACAGGTGTCACAAATGTCTACTTGCGCAGCTGTAGCAGAAACCAATACGAAGCAGGCGGAAAAGTTTATTTTGCTTGTCCGAAATTGGAGGAATCATATAGACCGACACCGTGGACGAGAGCGCAGGAGGATTTTAGAGGGGCAGCGATGCGCCCCCTAGGAGATTGGGACGCTTTGCCCGATGGTTTCAAATTTCAAAGCGGTGGAGTTGGTGAAGATTTTATCGACTTGGTAAGTGTGAAAAGTGAAGGCGCGCTTTTGTGGTGGAGTTGCAAGCGCAGCCACGCAAAGACAAAGGACACGCGTCCGAATGTAAACGCACCTTTTTGGGAATTAGGTCAGAACTTGAAATTTGTAGCTACTGACTTGCTTTTGGCAAAAGAAGCCGTGATTGAGGGACACATCCTTGCAAGCTCTATTTCTTTTCAATCCAAAAAGGTAGGAAATGTTATAACTGGTTCGGCATTGTTTCAAGATGGAACGCGGTACATACTCCCAAAACTAGAGGGTGGAATTGTTCGCGAAATTTTTGTCCTTCCACGTTTTGAAGGAAGCGACAATCTCTTAATTTCTAGTATAGAAATGTCAGATGATGATGGCGGTTTCATATACACAAAGGGGGATGTCCCATACAAATATACAAAAAGCAAAAGGCTTACATTAGATTATGATGAATGTTTGACGCTTATTGGTAGAGGTGTGGTACGTGATGGGAAGCACAAAACTGAGTGGGCAGTTATAAAATCGGGACTAATAGCTAAGGTACAGCGACAAGGTTTAGATGACGATGATTACACACTAGGTTAATTCTTAACACCTAATAACACAGGACGGAACTAATGAGATGACGCTAATTCTACACAAAATACCCCCTTAAATCTTTAACCCTATGACAGAAGAACAAAACACAGTAGTAAAGACTTATCCCGATGGCGTGCGCGCTACGCTCACCATCGACAGCCAAAACGGTGCTATCTTGGATTATAGCATCGACAACAGTAACAAACAACCCAACGCAGCAGCCGCGGCAAACATTTTGGGAGAGGACGGCAAAGTGAAGGCTGACCTTTTGCCCGATAGTTGTAAGGGTGAACATTGCGAAGCGCCGCCGTTGCCTAGTGATGTGGTAAGAACCGCGGACATTGAGGACGTGGTGAGAAAGTCGGCACTTTTCGACACGACACACAATATGATTTTGCCCGAGCTTATCCCCGAAGCGGAAGTGGCTGTGAAGTGGTTGAAGGGCAAGGGACGACCCGACAAACCCGAAACAACGGAGGGCGCGATTGTGGGAGATGAAGCGGACTGCACGCGCTATCTCTCCACGGATGGTGCAGGCACAGGCGCGTGGGAATGGGAAAAACGCGGTGGAGTTTGGCACGTGGTGAGAGGTGATACCGGATGGAGAAAGCTCACCAGCGGTGCGTTGGCTGATAATAGCTTCCTTCTTATCAGACGAAACGAAGTGCAGGTGTATGTTCAGTTTTACAACAAAGGGAATTGGGGTATTATCAAATTCAAGCCTATGTCAAGAGCTACTACATCAGGATCTGGAGAAGCTCGCAGTTTCAATCTCTATGGTATTCAAGAAGGTTTCCGCGGTTGTATGGCTGTGATTTGTCCTTTGTACGACGACAATACGCTTACGCAGATTGGCGGTATAAATTTCAACACAGTAGTAAGCGGTGGTCAACACGTTATGACTGCTCGCTTTGCCTCAAACATCGACAAGGAAAATATTCCAGGCGTGCGTCCTGGATTGTTCAACTTCCCAACGGTGGACGCATGGCCTTCGTCTTTGCCTGGTGAGAGTTTTGAAGCGATTTGTCCAACTACTTAAACGATTTGACCAGAGATGAAAGAAACATTTGTCCATTTTGCAGAAGCTCACTTGTATCTGCACATCATTCTAATCACGCTTTGCACCGCTGCAATTTTGGTGGCTATGGCTATTGACTTAGTTGCAGGGGTAGCCAAGGCGAAGGAGAACGGCATCGCCGCGACATCAAGGGGGTTGAAGCTCACGAGCAAGAAAGCCGTGCGGTATTTAGTGCCATTTGCCATCCTCACGTTGCTTGATATGGTGGCTAGCTTTGTTCTTCCAGCCCCTTTTTTCAGTATGGCGTGGGCAGGTTACGTGTTGTACTGTGAGTTTAAGAGCGTGCGTGAAAAGTCGTGGGAAAAGAAAGAGATTCACGATTTCGAGCGTACTATCAAAATCGCAGCCAGTGACAAGGCGGACATTGCCAAACTGCTTGCCGACCTAATGGGAGGGGCTAAGGACGAACCGACAGCCACCCCACCGCCAATGACTGAAGCGGACATTGTGAAACTAGTTACCGACCTTATGAAAAAGGCTAACGAAGCACAAGAAGCCCCCGAAGCGGACAACGCAACGGTGTAACCACAGAACGAAGCGCGCGCCCCGAGAGGGTGAAGACCTAACAAAGGGCGCGCGCGTTTTTTCAAACATTCAACTACTACCAAAAGACAACAAAGAAATGAATATCTATATCAGACGAAACGCGAAACGCGAAACCTATACGATTGGTGCGCTTGAAATTGCAGGGCAAAAAGTTTGCGACACGCTCGAAGACACCGACCGCAATCTCACCGACAGACAGCCCGAACACGTTATAGCAAAGCTCAAAGTGGCAGGACAAACGGCAATCCCCACGGGTACGTACCGCGTGGATATGGACACAGTTAGCCCCCGATTTGGCAGCGTGGCTTTTTATAAGCAAGTTTGCGGTGGTAAATTACCGCGCCTTTTCGGTGTGAAGGGTTTCCAAGGGGTGCTCATCCACGCAGGGAACACCGCGCAGGACACGCACGGCTGTATTCTTGTGGGGGAAAATAAGCAGATTGGAACCGTCTTAAATAGTCGCGCGACCTTTGAAAAACTCTACAAGATGATGCACGAAGCGCAAAAGAAGGGGGAGGAGATAACGGTGACGATTTGCTAAAACACTACAGAGATGAAAAAGAACGCAGTTCACAACCACGATTTTTTGTGCAACGATTTGCCCAACCATTGCGCAAACCTCATCATTGCCGACCCACCTTATTACGAGGTAAAAGGAGATTTCGATTTTGTATTCAAAGATTTTGACGACTATCTCAAGCACGTGGAAGCGTGGGCAAAAGAATGCGCGCGCATCCTAGCCGAGAACGGCACACTCATTTGGTGGGGAGATTATCGACGCATAGCATACGCGCAAATCATTCTCGATAAATACTTCAACTTGCTCACCAATGGCGTGTGGTTGAAAATCAATGGGCAAACAATGAAAAATAGCTGGACGGAGGCGCGCTGCCTTGTCAATAACACCGAACGCTTCCTTGTCTACGAAACAAAGACAACGCCAGGAGTGAACCGCGGTTTTTATTCCCCAAACGCAGGGGATTTCTTTGAAGGCTACGAACCGCTGCGTCAATGGTTGCGCGCGGAATACAAAAGCCTTGGCGGAGTTGAACACATCATCAGACAAACGCGCAATTCTGTTTTTTCTCACCACACAAGCAAAAGCCAGTGGAACTTTCCCAGTCCTAAGAATGTAGAAGAGCTTTTGCCCCTCTATGCAGCGAAAGGCGTAGACATTGAGGAAAAGCACAAACAGATTGAGGGCAAACGTGCGGAATACGAAAAGGCACGCCAAGAATACGAAAAGCAGCGCAAAGAGTATGAAGCCAAACGCCGACCCCATTTTGGCGAACTCTATAAAATGCGCAGCGTTATCCCATTCGACCAAGAAACACACCTTACACGCGCCTACGATTTCCCCACAAAGAAGCCGCCAACACTCACGCGCCAACTCATCGAAACAATGAGCCGAGAAGGCGACCTTGTCGTTGTTCCATTTGCAGGCAGCGGCACAGAATGCGCAGAAGCCAAAAGATGCGGCCGCACGTTCATATCCTACGACATCGACCGCCGAGCCGTGGAGATGACAATCGCACGCGCTGAGGCTACACAACACGAACCCAAGCTCCAACTATAAGATGAAACCTCACAGCCCAACCTCACAGCCCAACCCCACCCACGCGCGCACGTTCCTTGTGCTTTTCTTGCTTTCCTTCCTACTGTTGGGAAGTTGCACCACCGCGCGCCACGTCACGCGCACCATCACCAAGCACGACACGCTGAGAGTAACACAGCGCGACACGTTACGGCAAACCACCTACCACCGCGACAGCATTTTTTTTCGTGATAGCATCTACACAGAGGGGGCAACCCTCATCAAAGAACGATGGCGCGAGCGTTGGCACATTCGCCACGATACCATCCGCGCCATTTCCCGAGATACCATCTATCAAGCCAAACACAGCATAGACAAGGCGCGCAAACTCGTCACGCGTCATCCGTGGTATTACGGACTGTTGCCCCTTGCTTTGATAGCGTGCATCTTATTTGCTGGCATCTCACTATTTTCACGCTTCTACAAATAGCAGACCCTCACAGAACGAAAAGGGGCAACAACGCGCCCCACACTCACATTCATTCGTTTTCATTACGGTTGCCCCCATTCGTTGAGAAACGCGTGGGGCTTTTCTTTCTTCAAAAGCTCACTTTTTTGTTCTGTCTGCGTTCCGTCTTCTTTGTCGTCTTTCTTTTTTTTACTACCTTTGCCACTGAAACAACAACAACGCAAACGAAACAAAGAATATCACACTTCATCGTTTCTTTTCCATTCGTTTCCTATAATGTTCCGAAATCCCCAAAATGTGGCGCAACTCACTAGAAATGAGATACCCTCCATTTTCATATTGTAATTTTGCACTTGCAGGTTGACTCTACGGGTTTAAAATAGATACTTGTCTGCTTAGAATTGTAGAAAATTGGTTTGGTTAATATATAACAGTAATGATAAGGATTAGAAGAGTAGTCAGCCTTTTAATGCTCTTGATGGCTATGAATGCTGGTGCTCAGGTTTTAGATGTGCAAAAGTCTCAAGACCTTGCAGTTGTTGTACACAAACAACTTAATTTGGAGAATTGCGGAGATAGGCAAGAGGGGCTATCACTCAACGACTCGATTGATGAGAATAAAGGTGTTGAGGCACAGTCGCAATGCTCCGTTCCTAGACAAAAGTCGAAGCGCAATAGCATTGGTTTGAAATTTATGGGGCTTAGCTTTCATCCGCTTAGTGGAAAACCTAATGCAGAGTTGATGCCTAATCGTTTAGATAAACAGGCTTATTTTGTTTTGGACTTAGGGGCTCTCCTTTCGTATGAATACTTTATAGTGCCTGATGTTCTTTCTGTTAAGTTTACACAGGGGTTATATGCGGATTGTGCTGCCCAGTTGGCTGGTGTGACGAGTATTGGTTTGCGTGCCCGTATTTTCCAAATTGGTCGGCATAGCCTCTTAGGGGGAATTGGTCCAACGTGGATTTATCGACATAATTGGTATAATATCCCTAACTATGTAGATACGAAATACTACAAAGGAACACCGACAGATAAATGGCAGTACAAGTTTTTATGGTATGGAGGAGAATTAGAGTACAAGTTTGCGATTAGTTCGAAACTGGATTTTGCTACGATTTTTGTGCCAGGATATCCTGACCTTATGGCATTTGCAGTTGGAGTCAATTATAAGTTGTAAACTTCTGCTGGGAGGTTAAGAAGTACATACTTTTCCCAATATAACCCCAATCGGGCATTAGACTGTTCGTTTTACTCGTAGGGCAAATCAATGATGGCAAAAAGCGAGCCTAGTCGAGAGTTGTTCGGCTAGGCTCGCTTGGGAGAATGTGGATGAAAGACATCATCCTAAAGAGTTTCGTAAAGAGAGATCAAAGGACTGGTTATCGCTTCTTGGCGTTGGCCAGTTTGACGGAACTTTTTACCCGATAGCGTGGAGTGGCTTTCTTGGCCATCAACCGTTGAGGTTGTTTGGCGGCAGAGTTCTTAGCCATTTCCTTGCGTCTGTCGGCGCGTTCTTGCCATTGCGTCATCGTGTAGTAGCGTCCCGTGGTGGGATCGAGCAATTGCAATTCGGGTAGGATGGGAGAAGTTTTCTCCTTGCTGGCTGGAGCGGTGGCTTTCACCACGGGAGTTACTTCAACTGATGCCACTCCTGCTTGCACCATATCGATTTGTTTGGCGGCAGCTTTGGAGAGGTCGATGATTGTGTTGCGACGATAGGGTCCACGGTCAGTGACTTTCACTACAACAACTTTGCCGTTTTTGGGGTTGCGCACGTGGAGGAGCGTCCCGAAGGGCAGTGTGCGGTGAGCACAAGTGAGGGAGTCTTTGTTGTAGGCCGAACCGTCGGCAGTTCGACGACCGTGCCATCGGTCGCCATAGTAGGTGGCGTTTCCCACTTTGGTGTGCTTCTCGTCGGTTTGTTTAGTGGCGAATGCACTGCTTGCTAAGGTTAGCGAAGCCAAGAGGGTTACGGCAAATGATTTAATATGCATTGTTTGTGATTTGCGACAAGGCACATCCTTCGACTTTGTGGAACAAAGTGGAAACAATGCGGTCACTCAAATGGGAATTTGAGGAGCTGGAGCTTCCGTGGCAGGGGGAATGGCTCCAAGGACGACAGAGGAAAGGGGAAACAACAAGTAGTTGAGCGATGAAGCTGCGCAAGATGAACTCTGACAGTTTCATTTTCAGGAACTTGCTTTTCTGTCCTGTCTTCGCCATCCCAAGGGAAAGCACAAAATGAGCGTTTTGTGCCCTTCTCTAGCTCGGCCTTGCCATATTAACAGCACAAAGGTACAAAATAAGGTCGCCTTTCCCATAGTTTTTTGAGAAAAGCGACCTTGCAAATGTTAAAACCGCCGTTTTTGCTATCTTATATATTGCAAAATAGAGGGTAATAACCCCTTCTTCGGTGGAAAACTAGTGTCAGAGGAGGGCACAGTTCTGAGGGTTTTGTGCAAATTTCTCTTAGTGAATTGCTCCTTGTCGAAGGAAATTAGCGTTTTACCAGAACATCCAGGGCAGAAGAGTGGGCTATGAACTCGGGTGCGAAGGTGCATTGCACCGTTGAGATGCCGCCACTAAATTCTCCTGAGCGGATGACTACCATCTCGTCATAGAAGGTGTGCTTGCCTTTTGCCAAATGCTCGAAGAAGTATTCGTTTTCCGTGTCGCGCACCATACGATAAGCAGTCAAATCGTTCATCCACGTCATTCCAGAAAATGGATGTTTCGACTCGAAGGCAGCAGGACGCGCGGATTTCAAACAAACGTGGTCGAAGTCGCGATCAGCTTTGAGCGTGTAGACCCAGCGTACGTGGTCTCCCACTTTGAGAGCTTGGGTTGTTTGGTTGTTTTTGACAGAAAGTGTCTTCCACTTGCCATCGTGCAGCATTTGCAGGCTGCGCTCTATTTGGAAACCACTGCCTTGTGCTGTGATTTCTTCGGGAGTGGCGGTGTAGGTGGCAGAAACTGCGCCCCAAGTAAGGCCGCGTAGCGAGGTGTCGAGTGAAGACAACAGGGAGTAAGCGGCGTCTGTGGTGGCACGCGAATTGTTCCACACCTGCGTGTGTTTCGATTGCAGGAGCCACAGTTGCATTTCCTCCGTGATTTGTTGACGTCCAAGGGGCAAACGCTGACAGGCGGCCTCTGATGCCTTGGCTAAAGCCTCGAGTGTCATCACTTGTGTGGGAATGCGATAGGAATCATAGCCTTGAAGGGCGCGATATGTGTCGAAATAGCGTCCCATTTCGGGAGAAACGACGGTGTGTTCGATGAGACTTTGCAAAGCGATTTGTGCGAGTTCGTCGTATTTGGTTGATGCGAAGACTTGTGATTGCACGGCTTTGCCATACATCGAATAGGGATGCTTGTCGTCCTTACCCATCGCATCGAGCCAATAGCGCAATGTTGAGGTTTCTTTGCGCTGAAGCAATTGACAAAGATAGAGATAGTTGCATTCGGTTTCGCCAACGTATGGTTTCCATTCCTTCTTCTTATTCTCCATCATTTGCTCCTTCATCTTCTCGTCAAGAAATTTCAATGCTGGTTCGAGCAACTCGTGGTTGAAATCTTTTTGCTGATGTAGTACTTCGGTTCGCGCCAAAAGAATGGCTATCTGCGAGGTGATGTAGGGCGAAGCCTCCATACCGGAAAACCAACTCCAACCACCCTCAGCGGTTTGTTTTGCTTTTAGACGGTCGAAGGCAGACTGTTGGTAGGCTTGTATCTCACTGTCGGAGAGGGAAAGCAAGGAGCGCAACGCAGGGGTCATAGCGCACTGAATGGCATAGAGGTTGACGGCTTGATCATAGGAAGAACCCTTGACGACTTGCATCCATTGTGGTACTAGTTCGGCAACTTCTTGGTAGGAATTTCTTTCCGTTAGCACTTCAATTTTGGCCTCTTTGTGTTGGCCTAATCGTTTTTGCAAATCAGTTTTAGCCTTCTCGACGATAGTGTTCTTGTCTTCTTGGCTCCGCACTACGAAGGGTTGTGCCACAGTCAGAGAGATGTTGCGAGGGAGGATGGGAATTTCGTGCTCTTCACCATCGGAAAACGCGGGTGATTTTGCCACAGCGCGCACCAAAATTGGGGCACAGGCTTTGGGAACTTCCCATTCCCACACCTGATTGAGGGATTTTCCGGCTTCTAAATCAAAAGAACGAGTGAAACTTTTGAGCACTTTGTGAGACGCTGCATCGAGGATTTCCAATAGTAGTTTTCCCTTGAGCAATTGCTCACTCCTATTATAGAGGGAAACAGGCCATTGCATTTTGTCTCCCTCGCGAAGGAAACGCGGAGTTGCCACTTGCGTGTTGAGTAGTTTGCGCGCCACCACCTTGTCGGTCAGTGTTCCAGAATTGAGCGTGCGGTCGAAAGCAAAGGCATTAAACGTCCATTCGGTCAAACTTTCAGGAAGCACAAAACGAAGGGTTGCTCTACCGTCTGCATTTGTGCGCAGTGTAGGATTGAAGTAAGCTGTTTCTGCGAAATTTTTGCGAACAGAGTTGGCAGCATCAGAACTGTCTCCATTTTCCCCACCTTTAGCTGTCCTATTTGCTTTTAGTGGCATAGCTCGCACTTCATCTTCTTCCATAGAGGTCTCTTCAACGGTCATTGCATCGTCTGCAGCCGCGACTGAGATACCATTATAATATATAGGAGCGTTTGAAAAGGATTTCAACAAACCATCGCGCCAATTTACGCTTGGGTGATCTTCATCGTAGGATGAATTGTAAGAAAAGTGCGGAAAAAAGGTAGGCATCAACAGACTAGGGTCATACCAATCTCCAGAAGGCTTTTCGCGCGGAAAAAGATAGGAGAATTTCCACGGGTCTTTCTCCGTGGTCTTCCCTTTGTTGAGAAGAGCATCGATCGAAGCGTCATACAATCGTGCGATGACATTGGCATCAGCCGGTGTGCCGTCGGGATTTGTGACGCGAAGTTGCCACTCTTCACATTGTCCAGGAGTGAGTTGAGAACGAAAAGTGCTCCACGAAAGTTGCAAACATTTGTCGGGACGTGGACGAATAACAGTGATGGTTTTCGTGTGAAACTCTCCATCTTTCAACAGGTAGAGATAAGCCGTCAGCGCATCGCCGAGATTGTCTTCTTCTCTCCATTGGAAAGTATGGGTGTATCCGTCTTTTACGTCTATCGTTTTGCGCTCAATCACACCGCGATTAGTACTCACCAAGCGGAGGAAAAGGCGTCCACTGCCGTTGATGGTGAGTTTGGCTTCGTCTTTAGCATCATTATGTGTCACCTCAAAGAGCGGTTTTTGGGGTTGTTCCTCTTCTTCTTCTGTTCGGGGAGAAATCCACTGGCTGAACCCAGTGCTCTGCACTTCGCCATCGGTAGCTACAACCTCCACAGAAAGGTTCAGACTGAGGGATGCTTCATCTTTAAATGTCCAATCTACGGGGATAGAGAAACGCCCATTTTCGTCCGTCGTTGCCTTACCACTGCGATTTTTCAACGAACGATCAACCCCTCCTTTGTTTCTGCTGTGGTAGAAATACCAGCTGTCGAAATTTAATTTCCACTTAAGCACTGCATTCGCAACAGGAATTCCTGCGAAAGTCTCTGCCACTCCTTCAAAGTTTACGCTGTCTGTTAGCGCAAGTTTGCGAGTGAAGTCGTCGAGTTTCACAGAGAAATTCGGACGCTTGTATTCTTCTACTCGGAAATTCTTGGTTTCCTTTATCGAATATGGGTTGTTATTGTCATCCACCATAGCAAATTCCACAGAGAAATTCCCTGGTTTGCAGTATTGGGGGAGAGTAAATTGCGTCTGTACGACTCCCATATTGTCAGAAGTCAGCATTTGTGTCTTCACCTCTTTGCCATCGGTGTCGTAAAGTCGTGCTCTCACTCGCGCATTGGGGAGCACCTTATAGATATCTCCTTCTTGCGTATAGAGCAGAGCTGAGGCTTCCATCTTTTGGCTAGGACGATAGACTTCACGATCGGTGTAGACTTCGAAATTGTGCTTCACACTCAAATCCAAACGAGTGTGCGAGAGCTTCAGCCAGTTGGGGATTTTTGCAAAAATGGGCAGAGCGTCCAAGTCGGCTTTGTTGTTGATTTCTTCACCAGAACGCTGATCTACTACGAGATATTCCGGAGCATCTTGGTGTCGACTAGCACTATGGAAAACTAGACGTTGACCGCGCGACACGAAACAAGGAACTAGGTGGTCATACCATCCATCTATGGAGAGACGCATCAGATAAAGACCTGATTGTGGAGTTTGAAATGAAATCGTGTCTTTGCGTTCTTCGTAGGCAGGAGCAACCGCGGGAGAGAACAATTTTATAAAAACAGGCTTTTTCTCTCCGTGCTTTTTCAGTATTTTCTGAAGATTCTCTTGTGCTTTGTCCTCTTTACGCACTTTTTCTAACTCCGTAGCAGAAATGTTATTGAGACGATAGAGTCGCAGACTTGCATTCTGCACGTTGCGGAACTTAACAGAGAGCACCATCTCTGTTTCTGGGTATAGCGCGTGATCCACTTTCTCTAATTTGTGGTCAGTCCAATCCACTTCAAAGGTGGGATAAGTATGTTCTTTGATGAAATTCTTGAACTCGTGGGTGTAGTCCGCATACTTCTTCGCGTATTCTTGCGCCAATGCTATCGCTTTAGGCAACTGCATCTCGTGATTCTCCTCATCACTCACTATGAGATGGCATTGCCACACAGCCACCTTGCCAGCTTCGGGAATATGACCATAGCGTGCCAGCACTTTCTCCATCGCTTCCAAAGTCACTTGTGCTGATGGAAAGGTAAATTGCAATTCTTCGCTCTCATTTTCGTCATTCTCCAAAGAGAGTGTTTCTGTTAAACTCTCCAGATAAGAGCCTCCTTTCGCTTGAAGGAGCAAAATCTCAGCCTGCAACGCAGCGCGCTCTTGGTGATTTTGGAGAAATAGATCGCGCGACTTTTCGAGTAGTGCGATAAATTCTGCAACGCTGAATGGACGTTTGGAATAAGAAGCTTCGATTGTAAATAGATGTTGGAGTAGCACCACCAGAAGGTTATGGTCTATGCTTGCCGCAGCTTTGGGAGAAGCATCGAAGAGCGCGTCATAATCCTCTACTTTAGCAGCTGCCAACTCTGGAAGGTGTTCAAAGGCAACTCGAAAATATTTGAGCGAACGCGCGAGCTGCCTTTGAGTCTTCTCACTTTCTTCTCCGATATTTTCGGCAGATTCATCCTGTATTTCGTCTTCTATATCCATTGATTCGTCATCAAAGAAATTGTCCGGGAAGTATTCCTGATACAGTACTTGAGCCAGCACGAAATTCCACAAGGCACGAGACACTGTGTGGGTGTCAGCAGCGCAAAATTGCTCCATTTCTTCAATCACCCTTTGAGTGCTATCGGAAGAAATCTCTTCTTCCAGCTGATAAGTGGAGAGCATCGCTGCAATCAGATGCGAAGCATTGTTGGTTTTCTGTGCCTTTTGACGAATCACATTGACTACTTTTAGCGCACTTTGGGGTAAATCCTGTTTGCGGTGTTGTTCCACATTTTTCCACAAGTCCTTGAAGGTTTGCGTAGTCGCATCCTTCTTTGGAAGAGAGGCTGAAGTGCTCTGAGCCTGCACTTGAGAAGCTCCCAACAATGAGGAGAGTGCAAGGGCGATAAGATTCTTTCTGTCCATAAGTAATAAGGTTTTCTCGAGGAGAATCCGAAATAGGTGAGGTAATAAATAAGGTCTTAGATTCCAGAGGTTCATCTCCTTAAAAATGTAGACCATTAAGGTCGGAAAAACAATCCGTTTCTGAATGACAAAATTAGTAGAATTCCATAGATATACCAAAGCGTTACGTCAGAAAATGTGTAGTTTAATGGTAAATTTATATTTTATGCAGACGCTACTTTGTGGAGTGTTGAGAAATTTGTACATTTGCTCCACACAACAAACAATACAACAACAAACAACACGCATACTTAACTATGAATCATAAAATGCAAGCGCATCTGCCCCAAATCGATTTGGACAAGATGCAAGCTGTTTTAGATATTGAGACACGCTATGTCACAGGAAAAATAACTCTCGAAGAAGGACGTAAAGAAGTGGCAGAGCGTGTGGGGAAAATCCGTCCCTTCCACCTCGCTTTCATCGAACAAACACTCATCGAACACACCGACGAAGAGTGCATCCGCGAAAACATGGCGCAAAAAATCCAACTCTTTGAAGGATACATGGACTATTCTCGTCCCAATGTCCCCGAAGATCATCCTCTCTCTCGCTATTATCAAGAGAACGAGGAGATGAAGCGTCTCCTCCTTGCCGTGGAAGACTTGGTGCAATATCCCGTCATCAAGAATCAGTGGTTGGAGCTTTTTGACCAACTTCGCAAATACCCCATCCACTATTCGCGCAAGCAAAACCAGCTCTATCCCCTTTTGGAACAAAAAGGCTTCGACCGTCCCACCACCACGATGTGGACTTTTGACGACATGGTGCGCGACAACATCCGCGATGCCTATAATCTCCTCGAAGCAGGCAACGAAGAAGAGTTCATCAAGTCGTGCAAAAAACTTATTTTCTACGGTCGCGATTTGATGGAGAAGGAAGAAACCATCCTCTATCCCACTTCTTATGCCATGATCACGGCCGAGGAATTTGAAGATATGAAAGAGGGTGATTTGGAAATTGGATACGCCTTCTTCACCCCTGCGGAGAAGCGTGTCAAAGGCACAACCGTTGCTGGAAAATCCACCGACCCTTCTGCATCTTCCGCTCCCGAAGCAGCAGGCTTTGCCGCCGATTTGCAACAACTTCTCTCCAAATACGGCTACTCTGCAGGAGGAAGTGAAAAACTCGATGTCACCACCGGTAAACTCACCTTGGAGCAAATCAATCTCATCTATCAACACCTGCCTTTCGACATCAGTTTTGTAGATGAAAACGAACTCGTTTGCTTCTACTCCGACACCGACCACCGCATTTTCCCACGCAGCAAAAACGTCATTGGTCGTCAGGTGATGAATTGCCATCCTCGCAAGAGCGCTCACGTGGTGCGCGAAGTCATCGACAAACTCCGCAGTGGAGAACAAGATAAAGCTGAGTTCTGGATCAACAAACCCGGCTTCTTCATCTACATCATTTATGTAGCAGTGCGCGATGCAGAAGGCAACTTCCGCGGAGTCATCGAAGTGATGCAAGACTGCACCCACATCCGCGCCCTCGAAGGCTCACAAACTCTCCTCAAATGGGCGACCGATGAAGGCATTCCCACAGAAGCTCCGGCAGAAACTCCCACGGAAACTCCCTCGGACGCTTCATCCCATCAGCCTAGCACTGACGCAGACGATGCAGCCGACAGTGCTTCCAACAACGAAGGACTGCAATACGACAGCGAAGGACAAGTAGTCATCACCCCCACCACTCACTTGATGGACTTATTGACTCGATTCCCCGACTTGCGCAATCGTTTGACAGAAATCTCCTCATTGTTTGCAATGCTCCGCACGCCTTTCGGCAAAATGATGGCAAAAAAAGCCGATGTGCAGAAAATGAGTGATCGTTCTGGAGTGCCACTCGACAAACTCATTGCAGGTTTGCAACGCATCACTCGCGAACTTCTTGCGCAAGGCAAGTAAACATAACAACACACACAAGTGAGTAAAGTACACATCAATACAACAAGAGATGTGTACTTTTTTTGTCTATTCCCTCAGATATTTATTGCATTGTTGTAATTTTGTAGTAAACCTAAAACAGCCCAAAGTATTACAACCTAATCCTTCATCATCAATGACAAGAAAACTCTTTGACCTCTTCCCCAGTGGAAAATTTCAACGAATGAGTGAAAAACTCCGCCCATTTTGTGAACGCATAGCTGATTTACGGTGGATTTTTGCCCTCACCTTTGTTTCGCAACTCATTCTTTCTGAGTGGTTCCTTTGGAATCTCCTCGTTGTCAGTCAAAAATACACCTTTTTTGATGTTCTCTTTGCACAACCCATTTTGTGGCTAGAGGCTGGTGGTTGGGCATTTTCTTCTGTTGCCTTTGCTGTCTTGTTTCCGTGGAAGTGGTTGCGTCGAGCGCTAGCTCTTTGTTTCGCAGTAATATCTAGTTTTTTGATGTTAGGAGAATCCCTTCTTCTCAAGGTTTACGATACGGTCTATAATCCCGAAATGTGTAAAAGTATCGTTGCGAGCGACTCGCGGGAAAGCACAGAGTTCATTGCAAGCATAAGCCATTATTGGAGCCTATTTCTAGTGATAATTCTCATTCTTGCCCTTCTCACTTGGGGAGTGCAGCGCCTCTTGCGTAGTCTTTCACCCACTCGTTTTTGTGTCTTCGCTCTATTGTGCTTTTTCCTCGGTTTTACACTTTCCTTTGCTCGTTATCGCAACTGGCAATGGTCATATGCCCCTGCGCGAACCACAACAAACGATAGATTTTTCTGGGGAACATATCGTGCTTTCAAAATGGGTCAAATGCTTGAACAACAAAGACACAGCATGCACCAAGCAGCACAGGCTGCAGTCACCGACACAGTCCCTTCTCCTCTTGGCAACGACGTCAATGTTATTCTTATTTTGGGTGAAAGCACGCGAGCCGCTTCAATGCAATGTTATGGATATACGCTACCCACTACTCCCAATCTTCAACAACTAGAAGATGCGGGTGAGTTGTGCATCTTCGACAATGTAGTGAGTCCGGCTAATGCCACAATTGCTTCCACACAAGCCATGTTTACTTTCTACACCAACGAACATCCCAAAGATAACTGGCACAAATTTCCCGATCTCATCTCAGTACTCAAACAAGGGGGGTATGCAACAGCCTGGATCACCAACCAAGAGCGCACCGGAGGCCCCTGGTCTGTGCAACAACTATTTGGTTCTGCTGCAGACACATTGATGGGCAATGAATTCCGAATGAAAACAACTAATGACTTGTTTTTGAACGATTCTTTGTTTTATGACGAACAGTTATTCTCGCAGTTGCTCTCATTTGATGACGTCAAACAACGCTATGCTCACAAACGAGGACTTTTTGCCGTGCTGCATCTCATGGGGTCGCATGTAGGTTATGCACATCGCTATCCTTCCCGTTTTGCCCGATTCACTGCCAAAGACATAAAACAGCAACTGACTGAAAAACAAAAGGAATTGGTGGCACAATACGACAACACAGTTCTCTACAATGATTATGTGGTGAGTCAAATTATGAAGCGTTATAGCAATTCGCGCTCTATTGTCATCTATGTTTCTGATCACGGAGAAGGGTTATTCGACGACCCTCGCCATCCCGACTTTATGGGGCACGCTGGCAACGCACTATCTCCAAGCATTGTTGGTGTTCCGCTGATGGTCTATGCTTCTCCTAAACTTCGTGAATCCGCACCTGATTGGTGGAGTAACTTGCTGACAATCAAAAATGAACCTGTGATGACAGACGTTCTCTCGCGAAGCATCGCACACCTTTTAGGCATTCGCACTCGCTACGAACAACCAGCATGCTTTTTGTTTGAAAGTCCCACACCTCGCGTGCGAAAAGTCATTGCTGCAGATGGAGCAACTGCTACCTTCTAACTCTTTGACGACGCAAGGATAACTAGACAACACCACGCGGCTCACATTTTAGCGCGCATTTCCTATGAATTTTTGGGGGAATGCGTGCTTTTTGTTACTTAATTCCTTGAAAAGATAAGTCGTAAGCACCTCCGAAAATGTTAAAACAAGGGGGAAAGAACTGCATTTTTCTTCGAATAATATGCTCTATTTCAAGGTTTATTGTAACTTTGCGGTATGGAATTTATCATAGAAACCATCGATAGCATCAACACCACAGCACAGGAATTTGTAGCTGCGGTAGATCTCCGCAATAAAAGCCGCAACGTCTTCGCCTTCTACGGCAAGATGGGAGCCGGCAAAACCACTTTTGTCAAAGCACTCTGCGATGTTTTGGGAGTAGACGATGTGGTCAATTCACCCACATTCGCCATTGTCAACGAATAC
>QWCL01000130.1_pt1 | contig 52698 bp, 61 predicted proteins | sample 1972551 | NCBI WGS metagenome assembly QWCL01 (sample SAMN09866709, study PRJNA288562) | Human oral metagenome isolate term2_saliva, whole genome shotgun sequencing... | isolation source: mouth | host: Homo sapiens | place: USA: California
AGCAATGAGCTCGATATTTTACGCGGCGAGGTTTCTGAGCTCAAAGAGGAGATTATCGATGAAGGAAAATGTTGAAAGAGTAATAGACAGTCTTCTTGACGATTATCTGGAGGAGTTCAGAGCAGAACATCCAATCGACGATTCATTTCTAACGATTTATAAAGACTATAAGGCTGTTTTTGTAAAAGAGGCTGCCGAGTCCGCCGATGAGAACATGAAGAATCTCCTGCAGTATATATACGAGAACCAGGACGGCATATTAGAATACAGAGAGCATATGAAGAAAATCTCTAAAAAAGTAAGAATTAAATAAGAAAGAGTAAATAATAATGGATAAACACGAGAAACGACTATATCTTGCGATAAAAGAAGTTATACGAGATTCTAAACACAAAAGTCCGTTGCAGATAGACGGGCAGATACTCTTAATTTTAGATATGGTTCAAGAACTAGTTTTATTGAGAAAAAATGATGCACTATTAGAGGCGGCAAAAATTATTAAATCAGAGTATGAAAACCCAAGAGAGCTTCCATACACTCATATGGTTAATCAGATAAAAGACAAAGTGGAAGATAATGCGGCTAAGATTACTAAGCTTATTAAAAAGCAACTTGATAATCTTTCTCGGAAGGTAGAGGGGCTTGAAGATGAAGATTGACATTAGGTAAGCATTATTATGGACGAGCTACAGGATTTACTGTCATTCGCTTGGCAAGGGACAAAGAAAAACCGATACACGCTAGATAAATGGTCAGATGACAAGAATTGTCGTCCATTAAAGTCTAGTAAAGCTACGGCGAATGCCTTGCTCACTGGCTACCGACAGCTTGATAAGACAGGTCGCTGGAAGCTTATAGCAGTTGACCTAGACCACAAAGACAACTGGGACGAGGTCATAGCTACCTTCAAGGCTTTGGAGCTACCACAAACTCTTACAGTGGCAACTCCGAGTGGTGGCTATCACTTGTTTTATTGGGTGTTGAAGGATATCCCCGTCCAAAACATCAATGACGACAGGCACTGCAAGAACTTTGAATTGAAAGGCGACAACAGCAATATAACAGCTCCAGGAAGCGTCTTTAAGTGTGGTGCTAGCTATAAAATAGTAAGAGATGTACCTATAGCCAGATTGCTTTCTGGAGAAGCTTACAGGCTCTGTAAATACAAAAAGGAGTGGCACCCTCCTGTATATACAGACAAGACTATAGATAGCAACGACGTAGAAGCGGTCGCCAGGTCTTACGACCCACGAGCAAGGCATAATCCACGAGGCTGGAGTATTCGATGCCCGTTTCACGAAGACAACCGAGCAAGTGCTATAATATTCAATAGCGGTTGGCTATATTGTAGCGGCTGTGGGAAAAGTGAGAAAGTAGTGAAGTAGCGTGCTTGCACTGTAGATACGCAGATAAGACAGGACAAATTGAGGGGAAACAAATATGACGCGAACCCCTGCTATATGGAAATTAGTCTATAAAGGAGGGTATATATGCGAATACAGATAGACTTAATACCGACATATAAGAAACAAGTTCCAGTGGAAGTTATCCCGCCAGAGTGGAAACAATTTATCGACTATGACAACCGATGAGATTGACCAAATAACTCCAGAAGAAAGAGCGTCTTTAATTGGTTTTTGTCGTGAATGCGGCGAGTGGGTAAAGTTCAATGCTAAGACAGAACGTGCCGAGTGTCGCAACTGCAAAAGACCGTTAGACGCCAGGACAATTCAAACACAGCGGACATTCAATCCAACAAGAAAAGTCCCTAAGAATGCAAGAAAATAGTGTATAATAATATTGTGTGAGGTTGAGTTCGATGACGAGGTGTCAGAAAACTCAAAAAAAGAGGCAAGATATATCGTCTTTGCCTCTTTTTTCTTATGTCGTACAATGTTATTTTCAGTTGTTCGGGATTTCCGAATTACTCAACAGCTTCTTTCATCTGTCGCACCAAGTCTAAGATAATAGTCTTAGCTGCGGATAATCCAGCCGCGATTGCAGATAACGCGGTAGCCATCGTTAAGGCGTATAATTCGTGCCAGCTCGCCGCGAATAGTAGATTTACTAAGTTTACGCCAGCCAGCAAAAATGTTGCGATAAACGTCTGTAAGAACGTCCATCCAGCACGAATAGCTACGTCTTTATAATTGATATTTTTTAATGCTTCTAGTGATTTCATATATCCTCCTTATTTCTTAAACTTAAAAATGCTCATTAGAAAATCGATAATCTTCTCTAATAGGCTTTTATTCTTAGCGATGTCTTGACTTAATTTGCCGATAGACCTCATAACGTCTTCGTTTGTAGGCTGTGGTGCTAGTGGTTGCTCCTGAGGCTTTTCTTTAGGCTGAGGTACCTGTTGTATTTCTGGTGTTTTTGGGGCTGGTTGTGGCTGAGGACGTGGTTGCGGTCGTGGCGTGCCTGCGTCTCCATTCGCTAATTCGCGCACTCGTTCTGCTAATACCCAAATTCCATCATCTGCCATTTTCAGTTGTAGGTAGCGTTTGTTGTTTTCGGTAGTTTCGTCTAATATCTCCGTACTGCCAACAATTCTGAAGTAATCTCCTGTGTTAATTTCTCCGTCCAGTAGATAGCCGTCTTTATCTGTCTTTACAGCTACAGAAACAGGTACGCCGTTATCTTCCCAGTCGAACTCATCAATCAATCGGTTACATCTAATTTGTCGTAAGTCAAATACAGTTGCTACTTCATCTGCATAATAGACTTCAGGAAGTGCTACACGTTTAGCCTCTTGAGGTTTGCCAACATATCGATAAAATGCGTATGGTGGACATCCTGACGCACTCCAGAGCCAGTCGTGATTGTCTATTACAATACCTGCCTGATAGCGACAGTTGATGACATTATCTGTATCCGTAAACATTCCTGTGTGCCCTAATGCACCTCCAGAATTTCCTCGAATACCCCAGATGAAGATATCTCCGCGTTGTGTGTCTGCCTCGCCGTTAGCGTCCTCAGGCAATCGCACCCAACCATTCTTCTCTAGGGCGTCAAATAGAGTGTCAGTGTTACCAATCCAGTAACTAGACGGTAAAAGTCCTGATTCTTTTAGTGCATGATATACCGAGCTTGAGCAGTCGTACGAATCGGGACCATTCCGATTTTCCATCGAATAAAAAACTCGTCCTTTACGTGCGTAAAACCAAGCTAGGGCTTTTTCTATCATATTATTTCCTCCTTACTGTTTGTTGAACTTCTTCTTGTAATTCCGTAACCGCTTTATTTTGCTGAATTAAGTTATTGGTTGCGTAAATAGCCAATCCTACAAGTGCGATTGCGAATAATTTCGCTAAATTGCTTGTTACAAGGCTCCAGAAGTTCATAACACCTTCGATTTCAGTGCGTTTGACGTATTTCTCTTCTGATTCTTTTTCGTGTTCTGCAATGTAAGCTTTAAGCTGTGCTTGAGTAACATTAGCACGAGCGATATTTTCAATTCGTTCTAGAGTAAGCGTGTGCCTATCGACACTCTCTTTAATGTGAATGACGTCTGCTCCCAACGCTCCAAACTCTTTTGCTGATACTTCTTTGTCTGTGTTATCCATACACCCTCTTTTTTATTTTATATCTCTTTTCCTTATTCTAGCATAATACAGTATATGCGGTCTACTAATTCGTACAAGATAGACTTTACGACAATGCCGCTTGCGGAAAAAGTAAAAGTAAAGCGCAATGACACAACTACCGACAAACCTGTAAATGTACAGTGTGGTTGTGCAAGAATATCAGTAACTGCTCGCGCCTTTGAAGCTACCACCGATATATATTTTCCAAAACAGTTTAAGAAGGATACGTTTCCTGTAGTAGTCTGTACATTCACTGGATACACGTCCAAACCCGACGACGCTTGGACAGATACTCCGCTCGATGTGTGGGGTGCCGCAACAATGAGCGCGTTAAAGATTACTAACTCATCATTTAAGGCAACTATTCGTCGTTTTGACGGAGCTTGGCTAGAGGGCACTTACTACTTTAACTGGATAGCGATAGGCTAGATTATTCCTACTAGTCGCATACTAAATTCGCTGATAGTACTATCGCCGCCGTAATTACGCTGGTCGCTACAGAATGCTCGTATATTGATTTCATCATTCTTTTTTAAGAGTAAATCTACAGATAAACTTGGTCGTGGCAAATGTCGGTCGTCATCAGTACCTCGGGTGCGATTAGATTCTTTAATCATTGTGCCGTTCTTAAATATGGTTATATATTCGGTATATCCAGAGAAAAAGCCAGTTTGTGCTATACTTGTTCTTGCGTCGATATGGTAAACACCGTCTTTAGGAACTTTAGCCGTAAATGTTTTTGTATCGTACATTTTTGCAGTGTCATAGGCGACATTATCGTATTTTACGATAGCAAACTGATTTCGTGGCAAAACTTCCCATCCAGATGTAGTAGCGGAAAACATTGGCATTGTCGTAAAGTCTATCTTGTCAGCCGTGATAGACTTCTCTTCGATTGCTGCTGTAACGTTTGGTATAGCACCTGGCTTTATCTTACCATTGTTATCTAGGGTTTGGTTCAACCCGTCAATAAGACTATTTGCCCAAAATGCAGTTGGAATACACTCAACGCAATCGCCAACTTCATTCCCAATATCTGTATACCCTGGAGCCAAAGTCAGGTTAGTCAAGGTGTTGTTGTCTGGATTGACCTTGGCTTGCCAGCTTGTTTCATTGATGATTTTTACTTCTTTTGCATTGTCAGGGTCTGGTATTTTTTTGTAGGTTACAAAGAATACTGGGTGAGTTGTCGAGAAGCTACTCAGGTCAAAACAGGAGAGGACTGACTCGCCAGGTTGGCGAGCAGTCTTCACTGTAGTTGCTTCAGACTTTTTGTTATTAGCACTAGCTTTTCCGAATTTTTCTAACGTTTCTGACATATTAAACTCCGTAAACAGGGTCTTCGCCTTCAATTCGCTTCTTGACACCTAAGTCTTTATCGCTCATCGCAACGGCTTTGATAGCTAGGTTTCCTGGGGTTGTCGTTCCGTCTGGGTTAATCAACTCCGTACCGTCGTTGCCGATAGCTGACGTATCGTATTTAGCGATGTCTTGTGAGTAGCTCGACAATTCTGGAGCCGCCATAACGTTCAATTTACCTGTGTATTGTGGATTGACAAAGCGAGCGTTTGAGATGTAGCCGTTCAAGCCGTTACCCTCATTCATCAAGCGGGTTCGTTCGCCGTGGTTGTCTGCGGCATTGTAAACGTCTGCCATCTTGTACAGAGTATTCTGGCGGTTCTGTCCCCACTCTTTGTCTGCTTCTGCAAGGTCATACTTGTATTGGTCTTCAATCTTCGCTAAGTCGTTCCTGTTTGCGGCGTCGAACTCGTTCCAAGCTGTGTCTAGAGCTTGTGAGTTCTTAGCGTATGTTGCGTTCGCCTGTCGGTTCGAGCGGTTAGCAGAGCTTAGAATACGACGAGCCAATGCACGTGAGCCGCCAACACCCATTGTCGATAGAGAGCTGATAAGACCCTCTAGCGTGTTTCGAGTGTTGATATCGGTGTCGTTCTTAGCCATACCGAAGTCTTGCATTGTCGACAGTTTCTTGCCGTCGTACTTTTTCTTCTCTTTGGTACGCTCTTCTTGCTTTTCATTGACGTGTGCGTCGTGTGTCAATCGAGCTTTTTCTCGCTGAGTATTTCGTTTTGCGTCGTATACGCCAAGTAGTCCATTCAAGCTGTTTATCTGGTCTTGGTCAAGTTTCTTCGCAGGTGCTGAACCGCCACCAAAGCCGCCTCTGAAGCCACCGCCACCACTGACATAACCGCCGCCACCTCGTCGGCTAGGGTTCGGATTTGGGATAAATGAAAATCCTCGTGATTGCCAATAGTTAGTTGTGTTGCCGTCCCAACGACCTGCTGAGTGTGTGCCGCCCGCACCCTTCACCCAAACGTTTCCGTCTTCGCCGAGCCAGAACACACCGCCGCTGGATTTAGGTCCGTCATCTCCCCAGCCGCCGCCTCCGCCGCCGCCTCCTGGCTTGTAAATCTCACGTAATTTTGCCTGTGTAAATGGCATAGGTAACATTTTTTCTCTCCTTTATTTGTTTTTTATCGTTTTACACATTAATTTTATCATATTGTTAGATTTTTATCACCCCCTTCTGGCTTAAGAACTCAATTCCCGTACCGATGTATGTGAACAACAAGCTGAGATGCGATAATTCATAATATGTGTTAGCGGAGTTTGACCTCACGGAGAAACTTATGTAAGCCGCATTCTTCCGTATCTTTTGGTCTATCTTCTTGTCTTTTGGCGAGAATATATCTGACGAATTGACAATAAGTTCGTCCCATCTTCGTCCGCCCCACTCTTTAAGACAATTTGTCCCGCAAGTGCGAATTGCGTCCCAGCCACTACTACTACTACTACTACTACGGTCGAAGGTTATCTTATTGGTCTTCAATATATCACCATTTTTTGAGTGTATATTGATAGTCAGGTCTATAAGCCCTATTGCTGAGTCAAACTGCCAGATAGCCTTAAGTAGGTGTACCCACTCCAAATTGCTTTGGTGGAATGGTATAAGACCGCTTTCTATATAACAATCAAATACGCCACTTTCATCATAATGCTTGCGAGAGTTCTTGTAGTATCGAAGCAACTTATTTCCCTGCCTTAGATATAAGCTCGGGCTTTCTTTCTTCGTCGACGCCCAACGGAATATACAGTCTGACGGTATTCGCCAGATAGACCAGATACCACCGTGTAAGATGTCATATACCCATATCTCGTTGTTTTTCTCTTGACCATATGCCACCGTCCAATACAGGGCTTCGTCATAATACGCCGCGTAGCACCTAGACAAGTTAGAGTGCGACAAGTTAAGCACACGGTCGCGGATTGCGGAGCTGATAATGTCTGTCGACTGGATACCAGAGATGTTCGGCTTCACACCTGTAGACTTGAACCCGTCCATTGACAGGTAGTACACGTTGTTATTCTCGTGAATAACAGAGAATGGAGCGTCTGTTCCGTCGTTACCCTCACGTTTCTTAAACTGATACGTACCCTCGCTGAACGTCTGCCCATTGACTGTCGTGGTATTGGTCGTTGCGTAAACGTCCCAGATACCGCCTTGTCCTGCCATAGTACGGGTCAATAAGTTAATACAGGTAGTACCAGAGTTATCTCGTCCTAATGCCACCGCCATAGGTATTTCAGTACCGTTATCGCCAACCTGGTAGCTGTCTGAGCCGTTAGCGGAACCGAAGTACAATTCATTGCCAACATCGCCACCCCAATAGACGATACCTTTCTTATCAATAGCCCACAATCTTCCTGCGATGTTAGTAACAAACCACGCCACAATACCTTCTGTCGTGTTTTCCACAGGGGCGGATTTAAGTAGTGTTGTAGAGCCTGTATCCTGATGTTGCTTTTGTGTTGTTGGCAGGTTTTCAGCAATCTTGAAGTACTCGTCGTCAGATGGTGCACCTGTACCGACTGAAACAACCGCCACGTAAACGTTCCAGCTGGTTGCATTTTCGTCTATAGTAAGTCCGTCAATCTTAATAGTAGCAGACTTCTTGCCGTCCCAGGTATCGCGAAGAGTAGAAGACGATATCTTACCCGCTGGCGACATCTTCGTTGAACCACCGACGCCATTGAATGCCACTCGATAGTAGTAGTCAAACGCATTTGTACCGCTAGCATTATTCGCCGTTACCTCAGGAGCTTTTGTCGGGTCTGCGACTTTAGAGAACCGTTTCAAGGTATTATCTTTGATATTGTAGCAAGTAAACTTGTCCACGCCGTTACCGATTATCACGTTCTCATTACTCTGAGCGAATGACGCCACATCTGTTTTTGTGAACGCCATATCGAACTTCTGCCACTCTGAATTGTCAGGTTTTAGTACATACAAGTTTATATTCGTTCCGTCAGTGAACAGATTTAGCAAGCCCTCTGTACCGTCAGCTCGCTTAAACGGGAAATCACAACCAATTGGCTTTAACCCCTCTGGCAGGTCTGGAACGCCAGAGTGCAAAAACCCTCCACGTGGACGGACAACACCGTCATAGTCATAAAAAGCGTTATACGCAGTTTTCAGGGCGTCTTCCTGCAAACGGCTTTTAGAGAAGTAAGATATCTGCCCTCGCTTCCAGCTCCTGAGGTCTTTTATCTGAATTGCGTTAGAGTTCTTGTCAGCCATATTACATATCCTTGAACGCTATCCTTTTAGGCTCCCTCGGAATAGCACTTTTAATTATTAGTGTTTGTGTTCGTTTGTTACTCTTACGCATTTCTTTCATAAAGATATCTGCTTGTTTGTAATATCTATCTGCGTTACGGGCGATAAATGGCACTGGACTTGCATCGCACAAAGTGGCAGACATTGTTGCTACTAGCCACGGCACACTGTCGATATCCACCTCTTCGGAGCCTGAGGTGTAAACTTTCGGGTCGTGATAAACAGGTAAAGATATCTCGCAACCTACCAACTTCTCAGGAATATTCTTAAGCCGTATTTTATCGCCAGCCAACGTACAAACACCGTTTCCTTCCGACGCATCGAACTTCGCGTTGTCAATCAACTTGTACTCTGCAACCGTCTTGCCTTGGTCGTCGATGAACCTCACACAGTCATACGGAGTGTCTGAAATGGTCAGTTTGTTTATATCTGGTATGGTATACGCCAACTTATCCTGCTCTATCTTTTCTGGCAGTCTGTAATCTATATCAAAGTACCTCTGCCACTTTATGTATGGCATATGAGCAAGTGCTTCCATAGATTGGTTTAGCACATTCAAGTAAGTGTTGAAGTCGTCGCTTCCCTCTATGACCTGCTCATATTCACCGTTGACTTTTGTGTATGCTTTTTCGATTATTTGTTTTACTGTTGCCATTTTTGTTTACCTCAATTTGTTTTTTACTTCTGTTAGGATTTCCACGATATCGGCACTCAGGTCTAGTTGGTAGTCATTAGTTCTTTTATTCTTCCTAGCCTCCTCCCTGACGCCTACTGTCGATGAATATTTTGATATGTATTTATCAAGCACCCTATTTATCTTGTCTACTTCAGTAATGTTCTTTGGTGCTTCTTTCTCTCGACCAGTCTTGAACGTATCTCTATACGCCCCCCTCTGTAAAACCTCGCTGGAGTTATACATACTCTACCTCCTCTGGCTGTGGATATGCTGGTTGTGGTGTTACGTCAGCCTCAGTCAACTGAATGCCATATTTCGCCGCCGCTTGTATCTTACCTGCTGGTGGCAAGTCCTTAAATGCTATAGAAACTGACGGGGCTTTTATCTCCGCCATCTGAGCAGACTGCTGTTGTGCTTGTTGTGCTTGTTGTGCTTGTTGTGCTTGTTGCTCGAGTTGTGCCTGTTCGGCTTCTTCTTGCTTGGCGGTTTCCAATCCCGCCTTGACTGCTTCAGCAATCTTAGAGCTACTCTCAAGGTTGGAACTCTTCGTTAATTCCTCAATCAAGTATGGCAACGCTTCTCGTACACCCTTAGCTACGCTTGGGTCTGCTTTAGCAACTTCAAAGAACCCTGTCATAAATGTGTTCAATCGTTTCAGGTCTTCTTCCTTAGCCATTTGACGAGTACTTTCGAAATCGACAGAGATATTTACCTGCTGGACTTTACTGGTGTCTATAATCACGCTGTCGCCGTTTATAATCTGAGAAGGGTCTTCCTGCTCTATGAGGTTTATGTATTCACTATCAAGTTTAATAACCAACTGAGATTGTTCGTTCGCCTCGGCTATCTTCCTTATCTCAGAGATGTATATGTTAATCTGAGCCTCAAGAACTGCCTCAAAGAACTGCTCGTAATTCTTTCGATAATAGTTGTTCTCAATGTCTGCCTTACGGTCTTGGCTATTCACCCCTGCTTGTGTCTTTGAATAAGTTGGGTTGCCGACCTCTGCGGAGATAGAACTGTCATTTGAGCTTGGCAATGACGATAGCAACACCGACTTCACCAGGCTAAACAAGCTTGGGAAGTTCTGAATAACCGTTGTGTCAATTGGCAATAGTTGCATTGAGCCGTCTTCGTCGTTGAGGAACATCGTGTTCCCCTTTTCAAGCTCGAAGTTGTCTTCGTCTAGCCCTATACCTTTCACAAACTTAGCAGGTTCCGTATTGTAATCCACTGTGTAAATGAAGTTGCGTAGTAGTGATGTCAAAGCTTGTTGTGCACCATAGCCCATTTCAACCAAAGAACGACCCATAATGTTTATGCCGTCAAAGTCTGAATACAATCCCAAAACACGCCTGTAACCGCTGGTGTTCTTGACTACGCGTAGAATAGTCGCCGATTGGTAGTGGTAAGTGATAATCCAATCGTCATCTACATAAACAAACAACTCATACAATCCTTCTGGAATGTTGAGTAAAGACGCATAAGTATTGTTTGTTTCCTCGCGTCCCAAAGACGCACCCTTGCCATACTCAAGGACTTTCTTCAGCCCTTCTATATTCCATTTGCCGTCTTCAGCGTCGCCCTTGTCCGTGCCGTTAATCAGCTTCTCGATAGAAGTCTTAGTTTTCATTGTGCGGAATTGAATATAGTTAGCACTGTTAATACTTGACGCGTAAGCTTCAGGGAATAAATCCCCCCAGAAGATAATCTCAAAACCAACAGTGAACTCGGTCTTATTCCTGGTGAATGGTAAATACACAGCACAAGCACCAAAAGCCATAGCGTTACGCAACGCTATCCAGTGCTTTTGTAGCAACGAATACCCCTCAGGAGTATTGTTCCTTAGGATAATCTTGTTCGCAATGTATTCATATTTCAAGTCTTCTACTTTACTTTGTGCGTGAGCGTCGACAGTGAATGTCGGTAGCCTTTGGATAACATTCTTCGGTGTTTTCTCTATGTAAGACGACAGGGTGTTATCGACTAGCTCGGAATAGTCCATTTTGCTATCGACTTCCCCTGCTGGGGGTTTACGATAAAAGATTTGCTCATTCCTTTCAGCAAACCCTTTCGTCGCCTTTTGCATAAAGTCGTAGCTCTGTTCTAGTTTCTCAATTAAATCTTCAATTTTTATGTTCATTTTTTGTTCCTCTTAATCTTTATTGTAACACAAGATTATATACTCCTGCCATCGTAATTCTGGGTTTTATTACGTTTAATTCTTCCGTTAACAGTGGTTTTGATTGACACTGGTGTATATTTGCCCATACCAACATTCTCCATCGAGCGACCCTTTACCGCACCCCATTGAAGACCTGCGTCGCCACGATTGCCAGTCTTGTCCGAAGCACCAAAACCACTTCCTCGTCTGCCACCACCAAATCCGAAGAACCCGCGTCGTCCGTATGGCATAAAGTACCCATTGCCGTTGATGCCATTCTCGTCCTTGTACTCAGCCGCTGGTGTGGTTCCTTTACTTCCCAGCATAGCGTTCAAGGCGTTCCATAGATAAGTCTGACCTGACTTGGTAGAGCCAAGCCCGCCTTCATCGAAGAAACCGCTGTTATTCAAGGTGTGCATAAAGTTGTTCAATTTCTGGTAGCTAGGAGATTGCAATAAGATATTGTTCTCTTCTGTTGTCAAGTTAGTCTTAGCTGTGTTGTACTCCTCGTAACTAATCTGCTTAGACTTGAGCATACCGTACAAGTTATTCTTCTGTGTAGAGATGTCATATAAAATCCCCCTCTGGTCAGCTGGTAAATCAGTCTGAGCAATAGCATTTCGGACTGACTGCATTGAGATAGGTAACTGTGTATTCTTACTTCCTGACTTATTCGGAATGGACGCGTCAGACCTTAATTCCTTACCATCTAGTTTCAACAGTTCTGAGCCGCTATCACCGAAGAACCCGTCCTTAATTTGGCGAGATAAATCAGCCAGCTTGCCATTCTTCTCTAGTTTTTTGGCGTTGTCAGGCTTGCCGTTGTCTGCGTCCAAGAACGTAATGGCATTATGTACAGACCTGAAGTTATTGTCTTTGCCTGTATTATATGTACCAAACATTTCACGAACGTCTTTACCAAGACCGTTTTCTTTACCGTACTTAACTAAGTCGTCAATCCTTGAATTAAACTCGGCACTAGCAGGGTCATTTATTTGTTTATGGATAATTGCCCCTTGGTTATCCACTGTACGCACACGACCTGCGGCATCTCGGCTGTCTGGCAACGTTTCTCGGAACCAAGGGTCGTAAGCCTGACGAATACTGTTAGTTACCCACTTGCCGAAGTCTTTATCGTAAGACGATTTAGCGTTCAGGCTCTCGCCCTTCTTTCCTGCAAGCCACGGCTGTATACCGTTGTTACTAAACGGAACAAGAGATTTTATGTTGCTGACGGCGTAATTCTTCGCTTGGTACATATTGTCGCCCTCTTCGCCTTCGCCATTTAACCATGACTTTCCTGCAGTTACGAGGTTGTCAGTGCTACTTACGTAAGGTAAGCTATCTGAGATAGCCGCCATAGCCTCTTTAGCCGTCATTTTGCCCTGAGCAATCTTTACCGCTGTATATGCACCTGCAATTTCTGGTTCAATATTAGTTGCACGAATTGGGACATACTCATCTTTGCCAACACGGATTAAGATACCGCGAGGTTGATTCGTCTTGTCGCCATTGTTGTATATAATATTTCCTGAGCCGACCAATCCAGCAACCACACCCACAACCCCATAATCGACTGCAGTGTTTTTAATCAATGCGGCAAGGTTCTGAGGTCGCGTCCTGGTAACAGATAGCACCTCATCAATAAGAGTTCTATTTGGAACCAACCTGTATGCGGCGTTTATAGCAGTGTTAGTCGCCACACGAGCATATGGCAGAGCCGCTTCAGTCAAAGCTGCAGCAATACGTTGCTTAGGAGTACCACCAGCCTCAAAGCCTTGAACCAACTTCTGAGCCAACGTTTGCTGACGCTCAGCCAGTGCGTGTAGCCTGTTGCGTGCGGCGTCGCTACCTGTCGCCATCAATTCGTGCCAGGCTCGGATAGCCTTGTCTGCTTGACGGCGGTTAGTCATGGCGTTATGGACACCGTTTAAGACGTTGACTAATGCCTCAGTGTCTGCGTCCATCATTCGAGAGAAGTTCACGATTTCTTGACGAGTAGGATTTTTACCTGCCATTTTCAGGGACGCTTCTGCCAACGCCTCACGTATTGGAGCCTTACCCAGATTAGAAGTACCAGTAACTGGCACCATAGCCGTTTCAAGCGTGTTGCCTACGAATCTTTTAGCACCGTCAGTTACAGACACAGGTCTGAAGTTTTTCCAGTTATCAACCGCTGAGTTCAATGCCGACCCATAGACATTACCACCATTCTTCAAAGCTCGAGCTGAGCGAATAGGGTTCTTAGCGAATGTTTCCGCAGTACCCATAATATCTTGGAGCAAGTTACGTTCTATGCCTGGAGCACTTACAAGCTGGTTAGCGTTCTTCATACTAACTAAGTTCTCTGTAACATATGCGGCTTTATGACCAAGTGATTGGCGACTGTCAGCCAAACGGTTCATTGCGTTTAACTCTGTAGCTATCGCACCCTTCTGACGCTCAAGCGATGACCATTCCTTAGTTAGCCCTGACGCGTCTGTCAAATTGTCGTTCCTAACCAGTTTTCGGTGTTCCTTTTGGATTTGGTTTTGGCGGTCGATGATTTTCTCCATTTCAGCATACTTTTCCGAGTACCGCTCTTTCATCTTCTTGCTCAACTTAGCTTCTCCTAATATGTCCCCAATTGGCAACTCAGCGTCGCGTGATAAGCCTGACGCTTGAGCTAGTGCCTTCTTAAAGTCCGTTGGAGCCGCCGAACCAGTTACAGCACGTTTTGCAAGCTCTTTCATACCGATACCGCTACCGCTACCGCTACCGCTACTCTGCTCAGGAACCATTCCATCTGGAAGAGATTTTGTAGGAACTGCTTTTTCAGCCTGATTTAATTTAGCGTTTATCAATGCTTCTTCGGCTTGAGTTGAGCCCGCTTTTGCCTCCCTAAGAGCACGCTTTTGAATAGATGTTAGAGGCTTAAGGTCTCTACCTAATATGTCCTTAATCACCTCTTTATTCTGTCCTGGGATTTGTAACTTAACAGGACTTTCATTTTGTCCTGGGATTTGTAACTTAACAGGACTTTCATTTTGTCCTGGGATTTGTAGTGGCTTCTCTTCTTTCAAACTTGGAGTACCTTCCAAAAGTTTATCCAAGTCCTCTTTAGCTTTCACGGAACCGACCTGAGAATTGTCAGGTAAATTGACCCTCTCTGTCGAGGTCGGCTGTGGAAGGTCTTCTCGTAAGCCCTGGGGTGCGTTAGAACCTCGGTCCTGTACAGAAGGTATCTGTTGTGTCTGTGGCTCTGAAATACGCTCTGGAACACGCTCTGAGATACGTCCCTCAACGTCCACCTTGCCTTCAACTGAGTTAGTTGGTAGCCCCTCTGTTTTTTCTTTCAAGATTTTATCAAACGAACTGACGTTAGGGTCGCTATCAACCCTTGTAGATATATCGTCCGCTTTTTTCGTAAGTGAACCAGGGAGTTCAGATTTTGCACCTGCTGATATGTCATCCGCCAATTCTTTAGTGAATCCATTCCTGACGCGAGATACGCCCCGACCCACGAGATTAGAACCGAGCCCCAGACCAAACTGAGATGTACCAGCTAGCGTAGCGTCCCCTACACCAGATTGAATAGCCGTTCCAAGGTCGCCAGTATTTCCATAAGTACGTCCAGTAGTAGCTACTCCAGTCAATACACCATTCATACCTGCTTCTTTCCCCGCCTGAATTAGAACAGGTCGAAGCTCTGCGAACCTACCAGCGTTTTTTACTACAGAAGCTCCTTTAGCTATGTTCCCAGCTGGGTTGATAAACTGAGTAGCGTCCAAACCGACCTGCAAACCTTGACCACCAACTGTAGAGAAATCACGAGCCGTTCCTTGACCTGCGGCGATACGACCTGCCGCCTCGTCAGCACCTGAAACACCAATCAAATTATTGCCAGCGATATCTTTGGTGTCGTGGATTCTCTTTCGCATACTCTCACCACTCTGCCACAAGTTTTTAGCCGCCGTATTCTCGTCGACACCCATTGCACGGTCTCTCAAGTAATTAAGGACGTGTCCACCTTGAACCGCGGCGTCTGCCACACTACCAACACTTTGTTGGAAACCAGCCCCCAGCATTTTTATAAAGCCCAAAAGTCCTTCATCTTTCTGTGGGGCGGCGTACTTGCGTTGCTTCAATTGTGAAGCGGACGCTTGAGCTTGAGCCGCCGCCTGCATTTGAGCCTTGTCAAAGTCTGAAAGTTGAGGCTGTGATTGAGCCGCCTGAGCCTGAGCTGCCTGAGCAGCCGCAGCTGCTTGAGCCTGTGCCGCTGCCGCCGCTGCCGCCGCTGCCTGAGCTCGTGCCGCCGCTTCTGCCTCGTCTTGCCTGCGCTTATTCTCGTCTGCTTGAGCTTTCTCGTCAGACATCAAGTAATTGCCGTCTTGTCCTTGCTGTCCTGCGTCGCCAGCGAAAATGCCTAAACTGCGCCCTGTGTTAGCCGCGTCGTTCTGTGCAGGTTGCCAACCTTTATTCGCCGAGTTCCAGCCGTCTTGAACAGAACGGATAGACGAATTAAGCTCGTCTTCCTTCTTTTTTCTTTCTTCGTCATCGTCATACCAATTATATGTTGCCATTTTTATTTTTCCTTTTGTTTTAATTTATAACTCTATAATACCAAAAAACCCTGTATAAATACAGGGTCAATTGGAGTATGGATGGTACTAAGCTGTAGCGATGATAGCGACACCCTTGTTTTTTGGAGTTGACACTACACAAGTGTACATATACAAACCAAGCACCAAAGTACCAAAGGCTACGTTGCTTTCGCTGACCTTTGAGTCGTCCAAGAAACGTGGAGCGGATACGACATCTGGGTTGACAAGGATAAGTCCGACCTTAGTTGGCATCAAGTCAGCTGGGACTTCCTTAACCTTAGCACCGTAGAACATACCGATATCACCAGTTCGCATGCTCTTCTCAAGACCACCAGTAAATGGCGACATGATATTAGCTGAGCGAATGCTATCCGCAGTCGTAGTATTAACATACGCAACACAGTTGTTACGGAAAAGACGAGCGTTAACCAGGTAGGCACGAGCCTTCAAGAAGTCTGCAACACCGTTCGCAGTGGCAGTAACTTTCTGAGTAGTCGTTGTAGCGACACCCGCCAAGACACCCAATCGGTAAGCGTCAATCATTGGAACAAGCTGTTCTGCTACGATAGCGTGCAAAATCTTACCACCTTCAACAATAGAGTTGTTCGTTACGGCGATGGTCTTGTCCAAGAACTTCTTGATATCTTTTTGCTGGTCAAGCGTATAAGTAGCGATAGTACTGTCTACGTTTGTGATACCCGCCATTTGCTGAGAAATAGTCTGAGTCGCATTGTGGTCTGTAACCGCACCAGTTGTGGTTACTGTACGAACCTTGACTACTTTTGAACCTTTTTTGAACTCGATTTCTTTGTTGTTTCCTTCAAGTTCTTTTGTGTAGCTCTCATCATCGAAAGGTTGGTCGATAAGATTGCTATAGATTTCTGTTGGTGTAATTGCCATTTTATCTTCTCCTTTTTGGATTGTGTTTTATTATTGTTTGTGTTTGATGAGACACCTTTTGCATCAAGTGCTTTTGCTTCATATTTTACAGGGGAGATGAATACCCAAATCATACTTTTGTGTAAAACACAAGCTTGTAGCTTACTTTCATTATATCATAAATACATATTTGTCAACAATGAAAAACCGCCTCATGGCTGGACGGTTCTTCAAAGATATTGGAAGTTTTAGAAGTGAGTACACTTCCCTTTAATTATACTACAATTCTTCGTATTCGCGAGCAAGAAGGTCAGCTTTTTTCTCTTCCAGGCTCTTCATCTGGATTTCAGATAAAGTTCCTTCATCGTTATCTCGCAACATAATCTCGCCCGTTTCATTGTCTTTGACCAAAGAAAAACGAGATTTTACGTTCTCATCAACAGTAATCTGGAAGTTTTTCGAGCCAGAGATAGCTTCACGTAAAACACTAGCTAATTCAGACGCTTCACTTGTTGCTGGTGCTGGTGCAGGTGCTGGTGCTGGCATTTCTTTCTCCTCTACCTTAGTTTCTACTTTTGGTGTTTCTTCTACTTTTGGCATTTCTTTCTCCTCTACCTTTTATATTTATTTTTTTATACCGTACATTTTATACAATTTATCAGCCGCTTGCTCTAACGGGTCAGACGATGGCGAATGATAATATGCGGCGTCCTCACTCTCCACTGTAGCGTCAAGAGCATTCAATGGGATATTTCTCTTTGTGTTCCTCAATGTTGACGCCGCCTGGAGTATCAACCTAGGGTCTAGTGAGAAACCTGTAATAACAGGATTGTTACCGTAAGGGTTACCTGGCTCTGTGCCTGGAGCATATTCCAGACTACCTTCGATAAGCGGCATAATAGTGTCAGAAAACTCCTTATCAAACTTATCACTTCGGACATCTAGCTCTGCGGTGTTTTCCAAAATATTATTCAGCAAGTCGTATGCTTCGACCGACTTTCTCATAATCTCCTCAGATTGCTGATATTCCCGGTAATCCTGGATTTGAGATTGGAGAGCTTGGTTTTCGCGTTCTGCTTGCCTTTCGTTGTACCCGTCCTTCCAACGGCGATAAGCAAGTTCCTGCTGAATGTCGTCCAATTCTAAGATATTGCCATTTTCATCTTGCACGTGGCGGAAGTCTTCTAGCGTATACTCAGGGTCTTCCAACTGAACGCGTTCCTGCTCCAGCTGTTGCTGTAGCTGTGCGTATTTGCGTTCAGCTTGTTCAGCACGTGCTACTGCTTCGTTTTTTTCCGAGTTGAGCTGGCGGATACGCCTTTCTGCCGCTGGGCTGGACTTGCCTGGTCTTTTGACTTCTTCTCCGCTTTCATTACCTTCATCATCTCGTTCGCTATCGCCCGAGCTTCCTCGTTCAGAACTTCCATCTTGTTCGGATTTGTCTTCGTCAGTTCCATCACCAGTTTTTTCTGCGTCCTTTGAAACCTTGATATTATCCTTTGCGTCTTTCTTGACGACCTTTTGGCTCTCATTCCCTGAATCGTCATTATCGTCTGAAGAAGCTTCATCTTTCGGTTTACTTTGATTGGAACCATTTTTCCGCTTTTCGTTCGAAGTTCTTTTGTCGACTTCAGATTTTCCTTCATCTCCGCTATCAGACTTCTTAGGGCGACCACGGGTCTTAGGGACATCAGCTTTGACCCCAAACTCTTCGTAAAGCTGCTTAGCCTGCTTTTCAATAGAGTCTTGTTTTTCTGTGAAGCCTTGTTCTCCACCTTGAGTTTCTTTGACCTCTGTTTGTTCATTCATCTATCTCCCCCTGTTGAAGAATTGTGTTTTTTTATTATCTAAATTGTATCACACTATCGTCTGAAAAGTGAAAAGTCTTTTCTTTTTTTCTTTTTACCGCCAAGCGAAAGTTCTGCCTCAAGGAACTTTTCGAGCTGTTCTTTCTTGCTTAGTCCTTGGACGCCCCCTGCCGCAGAGTTCTTTATCGACACCCGAGAAAACCCTGTTTTACCAGTGATATTATATTTCTGAATTGCTTGCCCCATATAACATAGGCTGTCCACGGTGTCGCTATACCCGCCCTTGTGGGTAGGCTTCGATGACCAGACGTGTTGCTTTTCGTTCCACTCGTATTCCATTTTCTCCAAACACTCAATAACACGCGTCAGCCTCTCGTCTATCTGCAACCCGACAAACACCCTACGCAAGAAGTTCAATTTGTCCTCAACTCGGTTTGGCTTGCTTAGCACCACCGTGTTAGTAACCCCCTCAATCTCTAACGCCCGTTTATAACTCTCATTTCTAGCACCTCGACGGTGGGCGGCGTCGTGAGGGAGGAAGTGTGTATGAACCTGCCAACCTCTTTCTTTAATCTCTCCGAGGTACCAAGTAACGTCCTCGTTGCGATTCTCGATATGGTCAAGGACAGTCGGGAAGCCTTTATCGTCAACTTGGAAAAGCACGATACTCGTATAGTCGGCAGAACCTAAGTCCCACGCGGTATAGTACTGTCGTGAGCTATCACCCTGCAAGACAGTTACACGCCCCTCGTCCTTCATAATCTTTGTCAACGCACCAAACACCGAACCAGAGTTAGGACTAACCCAACTCGTCATATACTCCTGCTGGTATAAGGCGTCATTGCCGTACTTGCTGATAATCTTAAGACGCTCCTGTTCCAAAAAACCAGGTGCCATAAACTGAGCGACCTCTTCCATACCGCAGTGCATATTGTTCGCCAATGCAAACTCAGGGTGAGCCAAGGCAAACTGGTACTCCTCGTAAAAATGGTTCTTGCCACGAGGTGTTGAAATCATCACACGCCAACCACCAGTTTCCGCGAGCATAGCTGTAACCAATTCGATTGAATTAGGATTAAGGACAGCATACTCGTCGAACACCACGCCCATAAGACCAGCACCCACCAACTTGTCGACGTTGTTGATACCGATAAGCTTAATAACGGAGCCATTCGTCAATTCAATCTCAAGCTTAGCCGAGTTCATACGCACAATCATATTCTTCGGTATCATATCGAGGAAACGAACGCCTTTCGACGTCTGAGCAATCCAAATGTCGTTATATGCTGTCGAGTAGTTGTTAAAACAATACCAGTATGTCCCTGGCTTAGTAGTCGCCTCACGGATAAGTAGGTTCCACGAAAACAGGGATTTACCCGCACGACGCGACCAACATAACACGATATAGCGGATACCGTTATCGAACGCCTTTAATATAGCCTTTTGATAGGCTCTTAAGACTATACCTCCGCCAATACGTATAAAATTATTGTTCATCAGCCTTCTTTTTTTCTTCTTCCAGCTCTCTCCAATGCTCATCATTGAGATGACGAGTTAAGGCACCCTTAGAATAAAGCACCAACCAGCAATACGGGCAAGGGTGTGCTATATGAGCATTCCCATTCACCTTCTTTTTCATCCCATAACCTCACTTTCTATATACCACACGCCGTCATCGCCCTGTATGGCTTCATATGGGGCTATCTCAGCGTAGTTTTCTAATAAAAGGGTATCTAACCCATCTAGCCTCACTACGTCGGCTACAGCACCGTCTAAATAGTTAAACAGCAGGTCTATAGCTCCAAGGTTGCCACCACGCATAGCCACGGCATAGACATTAGAGGCAAGAACTCGAGCCACGGTATGCTTATCGCGGGTATCGCCCACCTCATACGCATATGCCTGCCCGCTCTCACCCACCTCGTCTAGCTCTTTACGCAAGATATGTCCTGGTGAGTTAGTCTCCTCAATGATAACTGGCTCGTCGCCCTGCTTTACCGCCACAGTTTCGTCCTGTACTCGGGTTGGCTCCACGGGCTTGTCAAGTTTCTTTGTAGCGTCAGGAAATATCGTGCGAACGACGGTGCGTTTTATGACCAGCACCCGCTCAGGCTTACCAAGGATACGCTCAAACGCCATTTTCATCGCTTTCACGTCATTCTCCTCACAGCAAACACGTAAAAGTTCTGCCACCACAGCCTGATTCGCACTCATCTCGGGGACTGCTTGACGAAACTCCCGATAATTCATCGGGAGAAAGTCATTAAAAAAGTTCTGAAGCTTCTTCTTCTGCGCCATAATATTCTTTCCTCAACTGCTCCCCGTACTCGTCCCAGTCGACCCGCAAAAAGTCCTCACCGAATTGCCTCGACAACTCCCTAAAGCCCTCTTGCATTGCATCTACTGTTTCCCTCGTGAGCATATATCTGTTAGCCCCCTCATAAGCATATTTGTATTCTTGATAGGTCAACACGCGACCTTCCTCAATACACATTTTACCATAAGTGTTAGCCTCACGTAACCACAGCACCCACCCATACATCTGGTATTTGTCGATTGCTGGACGCTCCACCTCACCCTTAGCTAGCTTAATGGCACAACTGACCGCATAATTAAGCCACGCCTGCTTGTCCGCCAAGATAAGCCGCTTCATATGACCACCGTCAGAGCGTGGGCTGATATACGTATACAGACAAAACCGCACACGGTCAACCAGAGACTGCTCGAAACTCATCGTAGATGGAGCGTTGGAAACCACCTCAATAAAGCCATAATTAGTCGTCTGATACACCTCGCCGCCCTTAACCTCCACCTGGATAGGGTCGCCACTCGCCATCAAGTGAAGCGTACCGTAGTTGTCGTTGTTCTGATTTTTCGCTCCCTTAGCGTCCGCGTCATACAGATAAGTCGTGTTGTCCATATGCTGAGTGTAAAACCGCCCCCAATTCCTACTCAGTGAAAACACGCCCGCTCCGTCGCCTAGCACCTCAGCCAGCCCCTCAGCCAGCGTACTCTTCCCTGTACGGGACTGACCGAACGTGAAAAGTAGCCCGTGCTCACCAATCAAAGCAGACCCTACCGACCAATCCCTGACCGCCTGTTGATGCTTGTCCATCGTCGCATACCATTTCTGCCAAGCTGACGTTGGGGTGTACTCTGGATTGTATGACAGTTGTGAAGACCGAGTAGTCGGATGTAGCAAAAAGCGGGTTTCCGACTCGTCCAACTCCCCTGTATACCCGTCAAGCACCGCATTCCTCATCTCAAAATACCGCCTGTTGTCAAACGTAATCTCTGGGGCATACACCATAAAGTAGTCCCAAAGGGCTTGTTGTCTCTTAGTCGACCAGTTGCTGTCCCTCAGTTGCTGGCACTCCCGCATCGCGTCCCGCCAAAACGCTACCTGCTCGCCGCGACGGTATTGCCGCCACTGACCGCCCACTCGGATAGCCAGCCCATGCTCCGACCGTCTGAGATATAGTGGTGCCTCGGAAAAATGCTCCACCACCCTCTTGTAAAACCATTGCAACACGTCCTGGTTGCGTGCCGTTTCGGCAAGTGTTGGGAACTCATCCGCTGTAGTCGCCTCGTCCATCACTCACTGCCTCCTCGTACCACCACTGAACTGACCTGCCTCAGACTCACAAGCACCGTGTCCCCCAGCTTGTAATCCCGCAAACTGACCCACTCCTTATGGTCGTCAATCGCCCGCCTTAGCCTCTTAAACTCTTCTGTCGTCAAGTGATACACGTCCTTATTCCGCATCACCACAAGCACCCTACTCACTTTAATCCCCTCCTGATATTTGCTTAATTAACTCTAGTGGGTTGTCTCAGCCTCGGCTCGCCAACTCCTCACGCATCGCCGCCTGCTTCTCCCGATACTGCCGCTGATACTGTCGCTGGTAAGCCGTCGCCTTCTCCCGATGCGCCTCACGCCACGCCCGCTGGTAATCTCTCGCCTGCTTCACTAGCTTGCTTCGCACCTCCTCAACGTCTGATTGCCCCTCTCTCAGTTGCACCACTCGTACCCGTCCGTGCAAATATAGCCTGACACTCACTCGCACCAACCGAATACTCGGCTCCGATTTCTTTCGGCTGTATCTGAGGATATACTCCCCATTATCTATCACTGCCTTATCGATATTGTGTTTGTCGGCAAATTCAATCAATGATTGGTGTTGCTCAACAAGATGTTTCGGTAAAAATTGTTCTTCCATATTTCAATAATAGCATAGTGAGGAGATGTAAGTCAATATATTGACAAAGTTTCAAATTATTTTCCTGGAGAGAGGATAGGAATATATATATGCCTCCTCCCTCCTCCCTTTTTATGCATACCCCCCCCATATAGTTTATTATATGTCAAGTCTATTATATTCTATATGCATTCTATATGCATGCTATATTATACTATCTACTATACTTGACATCCTGTAAAGTCTGTAAAAAGTATATATATTTTACTTATATATTTAATTTTTTTTTTTCTTAAAAAAACAAAGAAAAAAAAATAAAAAAATTAAAAAAAAAATCTTCTCTGTAATTTCATAAAACAAGACATAAAATAAAGTTACTCACCCTTGACATTTTGCCCATTATATTATGTTTTATTTACAACATTTACCCATAAACAAAAATATAAAAAAAAGTATAAAAAAAGTCTAAAAAAGTATTGCATTTGTGTATACACTTTGATATAATAAAGACAGTTGAGAAGGAAACAGCACAACATCAATCAAGGTGCGATAGTCAACACTTAACGAATAACTATCAAAAATAAGTCAAATGGAAGGGCAAAACATTATGACTAGAAGCAATATCAAAACTAAAGACGGACGGATATCAGCGGACGGGTTCGCGTGCGGGTATATCGAGGCGGTAGAGAATGGCGACAAGCGCGCGACGATTTTGATGGAGCACGGCGTGTATCACGTACAGTGGAAACTAGACGACGGCGAGATGTGCCGCTATTGGACGCGTGAGGGCAACGGCTGGGCGACTTTTGACGCGCTAGCGGATGCACGCGAACAATATAACAAGGTGAAAAAAGGAAGTAAAGAGGAAGTAAAGAGGTAGAGCGATGACTATACAGGAATTTCAAGCAATCAAAAAATATCTTAATGAATGGTACTCAGACGATGAACTACGCGAGATGCTGGACGATACGACGGACGATACGACGGGCAGAGAATTAGTAAAGGGCGGCTGTTTTGCTTGTACTTATAGCGACGCGTGGGACGCGATGGCGGAATGGTACGGCGATAAGTTTGACGCTAGCCGCTACATATCGCCGCGAGCAACTGGGGCGTATTGGGATAACATCGACGATAAAAATTATTATCTGAAAATGCGGGGCAACGTGCCTTATCTGTGGACGGTCTACGTCGATAAGGTGGCAGTAGCACTAGAGAAAATTAGGGGCTAGAGATGAGTAAATGGCAGAAGCTGGGGCTAGTGGTGGCAGTAGTGCTACTAGTAGCCGGGCTAGTGATTGACAATAATTTAACGCAAGAATGTGTGGCGCGCGGCAATAACTACAAGGCGTGTGCTGGGATTGAATAAGAAGAAGGGACAATAGAATTATGAGTAAAATGCCATCAGTTAGCGAGCTTATGCGACGATTTGAGGCTAAACACGGATACGAGCCAACCGCTGAGGAATTGAGCGACGCGTGGTTCAGTGGTGAATTAGACACGCCATCTGGGAAGGGTGAGGGGCGTTTAAGTAATGCGGGCTACTTCTACCTTAATAAAGTGAAAAAAAGGCTATTCAGCGGGCTAGGGTTCTATCCTGGCGACCGTAAAATAGTAGAGCTATACCTAGCGGGCGATTTAAGTCTGTCTGATGATGAGGAGGACGCTATTATTGAGCTAGCAGAACTAGAGGGCATGAGATAATTTATAAGCATAAAGAAAATTGAGGAGTAAATAGATGAATATTGAAGAAATTGCCAAAGAGATGGCGCGGGATGGCTACAATCTAAAAGATGACGGGGCGAATAATAGAGCATTAAAAGAATACCTACAGACGCAAGCAGGGCTGGAGAACTACAAAGAGTGGATAACGTCTATGCTTGCGGGGCAGTATTGTAGCGAGGACGTGGAGGAAGCCTTAAAAAATTGTACGGTAGCGGATTGGCTGGACGACATACTAAACACACCAGGCGAGCCTATGGCTAAAGATATTCTAGACGGCTGGCGCGATAAAGAGATTGCGGCGTGGACACGGATACTAGATGTGCTAGAGGGTACGCACGATAAGGTCAAAGAAGCAGCAGAAGACCCAGACGGCAAGTATTACCTGGAGCTATCGAAAAACCTGGGGACACTGTATGTGATGAGCAACGATGATTATAGCGTGGTTGAGGCGTATGACCTCTGGGCAATCCAGGACGAGTTAGAAAAATACGACAACTACTGGGCAGAGGCAGACTATTGGGAAATTGAAAACGCAGTAAGGTAAGGAGCGCATATCATGAATGACAAGCAATTAGACCAAGAAGTAATGTTGGAAAACATCATTGCGTGTGTAACGTGTATGGACAGATACAAGGATTATGAGGCGGCAGTTGACGACGATGGAGTTATATTTTTTCACGGCATCAACGATAAGCCTGTGATACGCTTTAACGCTAGAGAAGTCTTAAAAGCTGTTGTAGACTATATTCAAGCAACTGGCAGCGACGAGGTAGAGGTTCGTCAAGACGGAATAACGCTATTTGCTGTTAAAGCCATTTATTAAATAAAATTGCCCCGCCCGAGGCATAAATCGGGCAGAAGGAGAACTATATGCAAAAAACTAAAAAGCCGATGAAGTTTATACGGATTGAAGAAGAACTTCTGAACCAGATTAAAGAGGTTGCGGAAAAGATGCACGCGTCTACAACGTGGACGGCAGGCTACTTATTGAGGCAACAGCTTAAGGCAATTGAGCAGGAGAATGTTGATGAGTAAAACTATAATAATCCACGATGACCGAATTGACATATTAAAAGACGGATATAACATCATTGAACGTACAGTTTATCTGAACGGACAAGATTTGCTGAGATTGTTAGGCGAGATAGAAGAAATGGAGGAAAAATAAAGCAAAAAAGTGTTGACAAATTAGAACGAGCTTGATACAATAAGAACATAGCAAAAGCAAAGGCTATAAAGGACATTTCAGCGATTAGACGGCAAAAGCAGTGGAGCGGCAACCACTAATAAAATAACCGCCGAGAGCCTATCCTAATCGCGACCTCACACAACCTAAACTGGAGTTATCAATCCCAAATAACAACAACGTCAAGCAATAGCGAGACAGGTTACCGAATGGAAAACCTAGCGACTTGTGCGACAAGGGACGGTTGATGAACTTTAACAACTAGGATAATCAGAGCAAAACGACGCGGTTTTATTCTCAACCGCATAACTGGACTAACAATCAGGTCTCGTTTCATCTATGGATTGTTAGTCTAACTGGCGACATCAACCTTAAAGTAATTAGCTCACTTAATGATATACACTCTGGTGTCGCCTTGCCCCAGTTATGCGGTTGACTTCAATCGTCTTGAATATCGTTTTGCCTTGATTGCTGAGTGCGATGTTTTTTGCCCACCCGTGCATCGTGCTTGGCAATCAGGGTGTTGTAGGCGACTGCGAGCGTCTACAACCTCTGGGATATATTCCACCATAGCTCAATAGGTAGAGCACTTCGCTGTTAACGAAGGGGTTTGTTGGTTCGAGCCCAACTGGTGGAGCCATATAATATTAAATAAGCATATCTAAGCAAAGGAGGTATGTATGAGTGTAACTTTACGAGAAGTGCTGGAGTTTAACGGCTATAAGCCACTAGAGAACCAACAAGACGCGACTTGGTTACTATCAAGACGCAACGAGTTCGCAGAGTTGTTAGAGGGGGCTGAGAGCTTACTAGAAGACTTAGCCGAGCAACAAATAGAAGACGAGAACGACTTAAGAGCCGAGCTGGCGGAAGAATACGCCGAGCGGTCAAGACTAGAGGAGTATTGAGAACGGTAGATTATAGTAAAGAGTTTACATTATCAACTGCACCACAACGGTCGGCTGAGTGGTACAAAGAGCGTGCTGGCAAGCCGTCCGCGAGTATGCTTGCCGAGTTATTCGAAACTAAGCGAGATGGCACACCTACCGCTAAGGCTAAGGAATATCTGAAGAAACTAGCGTTTGAGCGACGTTTTGGCGTTACTTACAATAGTTTTCAGACCAAAGCTATGGCAGACGGCGTGTATTTTGAAGATTTCGCTAAGTTGGTATACCAGAAAGACACTGGCAACAAATTGTCTGAGGCGTTTTCTTACATATCAGATTGGTTCGTCGCAACACCAGACGCAAATGTAGTCGAGGCAAAGACCTCAAAGAAAGGGCTACTTGAATGCAAGGTGGTTGGCGATAACACCTTTATGGATATTATGGAGAATGGAATACCTCACAAGCACGAATTGCAAGTTCAGGGTCAAATGATGGCTTCTGGAGTTGATTGGGTAGATTACATAGTGGTCAACCTTAAAACTCAGCATTACATCATCATACGTATCGAGCGGAATGACGAGCTCATCAAGCAGATTTACGAGCGATTGCACGAGCCACTAGATTTGCCAGAGTTGTTCGACTTAGGAGTGAAGAGTTTTGACCCAGAATTGCTCACACAATATATGAATAATAACCAAGGTATTGCTGAAAATGAAGAAGTAGTGATACCAGATGATATAGGATTTTAGAAGATATGAAAATTGACGTAACACACATCTCGTCAGTTTACCCTCTCGGGACGACTGACGGGACGACATACACAATTGTCCCGAGGAGATGAAGATGAAGAACACCTTAACCAAAATCTGGTGGAGTTTTCTTGCGTTTTTGCTTATCGTAACAATCAGAGGCTTTTTCATTAGCGTTGGGCATACTAATTATCCTGTAGAGGAGAAGCTATCCGAGAAAGACCTCTTCTTAATGGCAACGAAAGATTGCTATAAACAATCGGCGTCCACTTTAGGTCTTGAAGAGAATAACCCGATTGTTGTTGAGTATTGCGGTTGCTATGGTAATACGATGGGACAAAAATATAATGGTATGACCAAGCGAGAGCTTGTGTCGCACACGCAAGAGTTTGTAAAAATTGGAGAGCAATGCGCCGCTGACGTAAGCTCAAGGTATCAACAATATCAATAAAGAAAGGATTATGTTATGGCACAATTAACATTTGTACTTGGACGAAGTGGAACAGGTAAAAGTTCATCTCTAAGACATCTTAAGAAGGCTGACGGAGTTGGCTATATCACAGCCACAGGCAAGCCACTGCCGTTCAAAAACGATATCCCACAATTTCACGCTAAGAATTATGGCGAATTGGCGGCAGTCATCAAAAAAAGCACTAACCCTATTATAGTAATCGACGACTTCAACTACTTTATGAGTTTTGAAGAGTTTTCGAAAGCTAATATTAAGGGATACGACAAGTTCACCGAGATGGCAGTCAACGTGGTCAATATCATCGAGTTGATTACGAAGAAAGACACAGACCAGCGATTTTATATCCTGGCTCACAGCGAGCAAAACGACGAAGGCTTACTGAAGTTGAAAACAACTGGTAAAATGGTAAGTGATAAGTTCGTTCCTGAAGGGTTGACAAATCAGGTAATCGAAACAGCAGTGATTGACGGTGAGTTCGTCTTTAAGGTGAGGACTGATGGTACAGGTATTAAAACACCACTAGGAATGTTTGAAGCCGACACCATCCCGAATGACCTTAAAGAATTGGACAAGGCAATAGTAAACTTTTATAAATAAAGGAGGACAATATGTCAGAAGAAGAAAAGTTGCAGAAAGAGTTATTAAAAGAACTAGGAAATAACGACGTCAAGGTCGCAAAAGATGCGGCAGCTAAAATGAAGGAAAACATCTTAAACGACAATAATGGTAATTGGCTTGGGCTTGGTGTTCACGAAGTTTCAGTAGACAAAGTTGAATTGACCCGTGCAAAGTCAGGCACACTAGGTATGGAATTCACTGTCAGCAACGCCGATGGTAAGGCTACAGTTACTATGTGGCTAAGCCAAGCGGCATTGCCATATACCATTGAGAACTGTAGTCGATTGGTGGTTCATAACGCTGAACAAGACAAGAAAGATAGTGCTCGTAACTTTATGAGTAATATCCTTAGTGCTAAAGAGCTATTCGACACAATGGTCAAGATGTTAGAGCAACGTAAGAAAGCGGGGAAAGAGTTCGCTTGTTGGCTATCTGTAAAAGAAAGCGAAACTCGTACCTACACTAACAAAAATGGAGAGGAAGTTCCATCAATCGAGCGTTCTTTATTAAGCTTTAAGCCGAAAGAAAAAGCTAAGACTGCCGTTGAAAAAATGCTTGATAACAGTGAAGATGTAGACCTCTCAGAAGTTCCATTCTAAGGAAAAGTGCGGGCGTACAGCCCGCATAATAGGCAACTTGGGATAATCTATTCGTTCTCTTAGACCTTTGCACCCAGGTTGCCTATTATGCGGGCTATATAAGGAATAATATGCTAGAACGGTATTTTAAGAGAAAAGAGCAAGAGCGTTTCAAAAAGCGCGGTTGGATAATAATCCAATTAGTAGCGGGTCCAGGAGTGCCTAGTGGTTTCCCAGACACGCTATTTTTAGCACCAAACGGTTATCATTGTTTTGTCGAATGGAAGAAATCAGAAGACGCAAAGAAGCAACCACTTCAACCATACTGGAACGCTAAGTTGAACGGTATGAAGCATGACACTTTTTTTGCTGAGCCAGAGAATATTCAAGAAATATTAAGTAAGATATTAAAGAAAGGAAGCTTATGAGTTTTTCGCTATACCCATCTCAGGAAGACTACCTCAAGAGATTAGGAAATAAGCCATACATATTCGCTGGGGTCGGCTCTGGTAAAACTCTTATGGCACTGTTCAGAGCATATCGTACAGGTTCACGCAAAGTCTTAGTTATTTGTCCAGCATCTGTCCGCGATACCAAAGTTTGGGAACTCGACCTTGAGAAATCAGAGTTAGAGTTCGATGATTTCCAGGTCAAGGGTTATAGTTTCTTACAGAAGTTCAAAGACGTCGACTTCTCAAAGTACAAAGATTACTATGTTATCATCGATGAGGCTCACAAGATAAAGAATAGCCAAAGTAAGCAAGGCCTGGGAGCATTTTACTTGTGCAGATTGACCGAGCGTGGTTATTCACTTCTAAGCGGTACGCCGATGAGTAAATGGGCAGACGCAGTGAATTACGCTAAGATTACAGGATTAGTCAAAAATAAGACAGAGTTTTATAATCGATACGTCATCGAAACCCGAGTTAAGGGTTATCCAGAAATCGTTGATTATGTACATAAGGAGGAGCTAGTAAAATGGTGGAATAGTATAGCTCTTAGAGGTCGCTCAGAAGAGTTCGTGGAGCTACCAGAGAAGCAAGTCATTCGCGTCGATATACCAATCAAGCGAAAAGAATATGTCAGTATGCTAAAGACGTATATGACAGAAGATGGAGAAGTGCTCGACAGTCCTTCGAAATTGACTTGGGCATTACGTCAATTTGCTGAGGTGGCACCTGAAAAGATAAATTGGACAGTCGAGAAGATTGAAGGATTAGACAACTGTTTGGTATTCGTCAACACCGTGAGTGCGATTGAGAAGCTAAGCGAGGCATTAAAGAAGAAAGGTGTTAAGCACGGCGTTTGGTACGGAGCTAAGAAAGACAAGTTTGCAGACCAAAACGTGATGATTGTTCAATATCAATCTGGTGGTACTGGCTTAAACTTACAGAAGTTTAACACTACCATCTTCTTAAGCCCTTGCTACAGTTTTATCGACTACTCACAAGCAGAAGGTAGGACATACAGAAACGGTCAATCGAAACGATGTGTGTTTTATCAACTGAAGTCGCAACATACAATTGACACGGCAATCTATAAAGCATTGAATGCGAAAAAAGACTTCGATAATAACTTAACTAATTTGGACGACAAGACTATAATAGAATTATTAAATGGCACCGCCTAGGAGGGGAGTAAATGTAAATGTTTATTTTAATCTGGATAATAATTGTTATGGCTCTGCTAATTTTTGCAGCAATATCAGAACACGAAATAGCTAAACAAGATGAAGAATGGATGAAGGAGGAGAAGAAATGGAAAAAGAAGTAAAACCTTACTACGAAGATGACTATCAGTCATTAGATGAGATGAGTACTATCGACCTTTTAGAGATGAAAGATGATGCACTAGCTGAATACAGCGACATCGAACATCTAGTCAATCGAATCAATAAAATATTGGACAGTCGAATCGAAGGTGAACGCCCAAAAATTAAGGAAGTCAAGGTAAAGAAATGATAAAGGATAATTTACCGAACATACTTGAAATAGCTTTGATAATGATAACTATAGGTGGATTTGCACTAATCATTTTTCTAACTGTTATCAGTTCTAATGAAGAAAAACAAGCCATGGACGTTAAAGCTCGTTGTGAATCAGTTGGCGGCAAAATGGGTTATTCAAAATGCTTTAAGAATGGAAAGGAAATCTAATGTATATTCCAATAGACAGAGTCCCTCAATCAGTATTAAACAATGTATTGAATCATTTTGTGAAGGATGTTATTGCTTTTGACGAAAAGCCACGCTCTGATTGTGCCAAGATAGAGTATAGGGATTGGTGTTGCGAACTACTGACTCTTCTAATCCAGCAGGAAAAATCAGATGCTATCGTGGAAGCGTTAGCAATTATTCTTGAAACCACGGATGACAAGCATCTTCGTAAAGCACTTGAGGATAATTTAATGCGTGCCACTGCCGCTCGTCAGTTTTTCTATGAGAAGCAACGTGCGTTGAAGTGGAAAAATAAGGAGGAGAAATGAAAAGCTTAATAAATCGGATAACTAAGTTGTGGGAGGAAATAAAGGAAGCGGGTATTTTTTCGTCTATCTGGATGGCGTTGTTTATAGGAATCCTTATATTCCTCATCTTCAGTTCAATAGGGGCTGAAAAGGGACTATCTAGGGACGAAATTTGTCAAAAGCATTTTGGTAAAGATTATGTCTGGAAAAACGGGTATAGAAGTGCAGACTTTTGCGTAGGCGATTCAGGAATACCAAAATACCCTAAATCGTGGCGATAAGGAGAAACGTTCAAATGAATAATGAAGATAAAGACCGTACGAGATGTACAAAATTATATTGTGCGATAATAGATGTCCTAGATTCTTCTGGATGCAAAAACCCAACCGAAGAAGCACTTTCAATTGTGAATTGGGTTAATCAAGAGATTCTGAAAGATAGGAGCAGAACACTGTTATGGGTGGCAGAGCTTATTAAAACAGAATATAACAAGCCTGACGGCCTCCCGTTTATTCGTATTATCAATCAAATAGCAAAAGAAATGATTAGCAATGAGCTCGATATTTTACGCGGCGAGGTTTCTGAGCTCAAAGAGGAGATTATCGATGAAGGAAAATGTTGAAAGAGTAATAGACAGTCTTCTTGATGAATCTTTTGATGAGAATGCAGAGAGATTTCTACAGTACTTATACGAGGAAAAGGACAGGATATTAGAGTATAGAGAGTATATGAAAAAAGTTTCACGCAAGGTGAGAATTAAATAAGAAAGAGTTTGTTGAATAATTTTATGTTATAATATAAGTACAGTATGTGAGTTGAGAGAACGCAACTCTGAAGTTAAACGTTCTTATGTATTTTGAAAATGAGGTGGATATGGATAAAAAGCTAAGAAGACTGAATCCAAGACAAGAAAAGTTCTGTCGACTCTATGCTAGTGATAGAGAGTTTTTCGGTAATGGTGTCCAAAGTTATATAGAGGCTTACGAACCTGATCGGTCAAAACCTAACTGGTATAATGCCGCACGAACAAGAGCTTCTGAACTCTTGACAAAACGTAACATTCTGAAGAGGATAGATGAGCTATTTGAAGCTGGTGGATTGAATGACCAGTATGTCGATAAGCAGATGGAGAAACTCATCACACAAGACGCAGACTTCAAAGCTAAGATGGCAGCGATTCGAGAGTATAATAAACTCAAACAGCGAATAACAGAGAAGAAAGAATTGCACGTTAAGCTGCCAAAGCCAATCCTTGGTGATTTGGTGGAGGGCGAACAATAATATGTTCGTCTTAACCAGTTCAACAAAAAAGCTGGCTAAGATGACAAAGCGTATCCGTGGTGTTTGTGGTGGAACATCGGCTGGTAAAACTATATCTATTCTTCAAATACTCATCAGTAAGGCTCAGAAAGATAAGAAACCGACTCTAACTAGTGTTGTGTCTGAATCATTTCCGCATCTTAAAAGAGGTGCTATGCGTGATTTTAAGAATATTATGCAGGAGCATGGCTATTGGAAAGAATCAGCTTGGAACGCTACAGACTCTATTTATACATTTGAAACGGGCTCAAAGATAGAGTTCTTCAGTGCTGATCAACCTAGTAAGGTGCGTGGTCCACGTCGTGATAGATTATTTATAAATGAATGCAACAACGTAGCTTATGAATCATTTGACCAATTAGCAGTGCGTACTAGATTAGAGATTTGGTTAGATTGGAACCCAACGAATGAGTTCTGGTTCTATGACTTATTAAATACACGCGATGACGTCGAGATGATTACTGTCACTTATAAAGATAATGAAGGTCTGCCTGAAACAATCGTAAAAGACATCGAGGCTCACAAATCAAACAAAAACTGGTGGACTGTTTACGGATTAGGTCAACTAGGTGAAGTTGAAGGCAGGATCTACAAAGGCTGGAAGATTATAGACGAAATACCTCACGAAGCCCGCCTAGAGGGTTATGGATTGGATTTTGGATATTCAAACGACCCTACAGCAGTAGTCGCAATCTACTATTACAACGGCGGATATGTCTTAGACGAGGTTCTTTACAGAAAAGGTATGAGTAATCAACAAATCGCCTCATTTATGAATAACTTAGATTTTGGTGTGATTGTAGCAGATTCAGCAGAGCCGAAGTCTATCGATGAGCTACAGATGTACGGATTGTCTGTTGTCGCAGCGAAAAAGGGCAGTGGCTCTATTCTGCAGGGAATTGGCTATGTGCAAGAGCAGAGTATCTCAATGACCAAGCGAAGTGTTAATTTAATTAAAGAATACAGAAATTATCTCTGGCAGACAGACAAAGATGGCAAGACTATCAATATACCAGAGGGCGGATTCGATCACGCACTAGACGCTGTGAGATATAAGCTATCAAGCATATTAAAACCTAAGTATGAAATAAGACCAACCGTTCAGTCTTCAGGGGAGTTATCTGCATTATGGAGCTAAGATTCGGTGAGGTAAGAAATAAATACACTATGGAGGGTGTGGAAGTGGAAGAAGTTCGAAAAATAAGAGATTATATGACGGCTCAGAGTATTAGGTCGTTTACAATCTCATCGAAAGTATCGACCTTTACAGAAGTCAGACAAGAGTTTGAGGATTTAATAAAACAGGCAGAGGACGGTGAGTGTTTGGATATATCTTTAAGCGTGAGAATAGACAAGAAAACAGGATTGCCTCAGATGGTCAAGAAAACAATCCTTGATAAAAACTCACGGCTATAGACGTTTTTATTCAAATGTGATATTATAGACGAGTAACAAGCTACTGGGAACAAGCCCAGCGTGATGATTACGTAACAGTAATTTTTACGTTGGGGGAAACCAGTGGCTTTTTCTTATATAGACGAATCTAACATCGGCGACGCGTACGATGAAAGTTTGCAGAAGTACAAGGCAGTTCTATCTAGCATTGATGAGTTTGAGCGTATCGCTCTAAATAAACCTAAGCCAAATATCCCAGATGGCTTACCTACAGTTACGGACGGAACTACAGCTAGCTATGTTCAATCTCGACCTAAGAGTGTTATTCAGCAGTTGCCAACTGGGTTAGTTACTAGTTTGGACAAAGATAAAGACCTAGCAGATATCGCTAATTTGGTCTTAACTGAAGAAATCCTACCAAACGCAAACACCACGGGAAGTGTTATCCAGAAATCCTGGGGAGCTTTAAGCAAAGCTATGACGTACGGTTCTCAGCCAGCTTACTGCTTCTATACACAACACGGAAATTATTTTGGCGCAGACTTCAAACTGCCTTATATCAAGGACGTTATTTTGGAGGCTGGCAAAGTCTATGACAAAGACTGTAATGTTATTTTCTTACGAGCTTGGTACCAACCAAGTGATATTAAATATCTAATTTATCGCGAGAAACAATTAGCCAAACACGGCATAAAGAGCGGTTGGCGACTAGATAAACTCACTCAGCTAGAAGCGAAAGAGAAAACAGACGAAAGCAAAACACCAGCCGAGCGAGAGAAGAGCCTTGAGACTGGCGGCATACAGATTATATTTGCATTCCAACAGGGCGTAGGGGCTACTTTTTACGGATATAGTCCAGAGAATAACGAAGTAGTCTACTCAACTGTGAATCCAGACCCACGAGGCATTATCCCAATCCACTTCATATATCACGATATGGACATGTCTAATCCAATCGGTCGTGGTGCAGTCGAACTTGTAGCAGGGCTTCAGAATATGCTCGATTCAGAAATGCAAATGTACCAATACGCTCAAGCCCTGGGTCTTAACCCACCACTGATAAAGCGAGGTTCATTTGACACTTCAACCATACGATTCAAAGTAAACGCTATTTGGGACTTAGGCGCAGACCAGAACGCAAGCATCTCACCTGCAAATATCTCAACTAATGCAACAAACAACTTCTCAAACAACTACGGTTTAATTAAGAGCCAAATATTAAACTTGAACAACTCAAACGACACAAGCGTTTCTGCTGAGGTCGGAAATCCTGGGTTCTCAAAGACAGATAGCGGAGTAAAAGCACAACAGGAGCGAACTGGTATAAGTGATAATCATCTTCGCAAACAATTCGAGGGTTGGTTTGGTGATGTGTGTGAGACTATGCTCAATATTCATTTTGCTTTGTCTGAAGGTGAACAGGAAGTTGACCTCACTCAAGAATACATCAAACGCCGAAAGCTTGAAGACCCTGAGTTTGACGCAAGTACGGCTGTTGTTGACTACAACAAGAAACTAAAAGGTTTCAAATTCAAAGTTGACGCTTCTACCTCAAAGCTTAAAGATGACGAGCAATCTATGGAGAACTTAAAGGGAATCTTAGAGTTGGCTCAATCTGACCCTGAGCTAGGACAGATTATCCGTAAAGACCAATTATTGAAGCGAATGATTAATAAATCAGGTGTGGATGACCCTGAAGAGTTGGTTATTGACCTAGACCAAAACAATAACGGCATAGCCGACAGTGAGGAGCAGTATGAATAACGATTTGATCCCAAACAGCGGGTTTTCTTTGGATATCCCAGAAGAGCGGAAGACTAAAGAGAGCAAGGAGAGGATTGCAGGACTGAGGACGTTAGAGAAAAGCTAGAGCAGCCCTTAGATACCGAATCACTACTGGCTAGCCACGAATTCAGACAGGAGGGTAGAGTTTTGATTTGTGTAGACGACCCAAGCTTAACAGCAGTTTTACCGTTAGGCGTTTATTTGGTTGGAGAGAAAGGAGCGTATCGACTAGAGAAGTTATTCTAGGCGGGTTGTTACCTGTAGAGATAAGACCTTAGTAGTATCTCCGCAGGTAAGAGCTCATCTCCTTGAACTCTCATCTGCGCACCGATGTAAAAGGTCGTAAATAACTAAATAAAGGAGTAAAAAACCGTGGACAATACCACTACAGACGTAAATACAAGCCAGAGTGCGGCAGATGTGTCGTCAACATCACAAAACTCAACCGACAACACTGATGAAAAATCACTGACAGACGGCTTCTGGGGTGATAAGGATTCAGGCGAACAGTCGGAGGGCGAGTCCAAAACAGACGAAACCCAAGAAACAGAGGAGAAATCCGAAGAAAAGCCGGAATATTCAAAAGCAGAGGAGCGTAAAGCTCAACTGAATGACGATATTCGAGGGTTGGTGTCCCGTCGGGAAGAACTAAAGCGAGAAGTAGCTGAATACGAAGGTATCAAACAGTTACAAAGCTCAATTAGTGAAAGCCGAATAACACCAGAACAACTAGAAGCTGCAGGATTAGACCCGCAAGACGCTGCAATTCAGGCTCTTCTATACAATCAGGAGCTTGATCAACAGCAGGCAAAAGTAAACGAAATATCGGCAAATATTGCTGACCTTCAGTACAATATGTCGCTTGATAGAGTAGAACTGCTTAAAGACTATCCTGTATTCGATGAAAATTCACCTGAATACAATGCAGACTTCACAAAAAAAGCAGCTGACATGTACGTGAGTGCCGCAAATCTGCAATTTAACGAAGAGGGCGCGCCAATCTCAGCGGATAAAAAGCTCTATGAGTTTATGACAGACTTGCACGGCATTTACGAAGAAGGTCTGAAAGCTGGCGGTAAGAAGATATCTAGGGCAAAACAATCCGCGGCAGTAATGAATGCTGGCGGAGCGGCTACATCAGAAGAAGTAGGCGAAAAACAATTTGTAGATGGATTCTTCGATTAAATCCTTCAATCTAAAAAACTAACCATAGGAGAAAAATAAAATGGCTATTAACTTGCCACAAGCATATTCAAAAATCCTCGATAAAGGATATACACTTAAATCATTAACAGCACCTGCCTTTAAGGGTAAGTATGAGGTTGTTGGTGGTACTACTAAATCATTTAAGGTATACAGCACAGACGCAGCTTCTCTGTATGACTATTCTACAAATAAGAATGCTAGCGGTCAGGGCGTTGGTTCATTCGGCTACAAGTACTCAGCAGCTGGCAATAAAGAACAAGTTATTACAGCTTCTCAGGACAAAGCCTTCTCACAGCAAATCGATAAGGCTGACGCTAAGTTCTCACGCGATGGCTCACTCGATACCAAAGAAGTTATGCGTGCAACTCTAGAAGAGTCTATTTACCCAACAATGGATAAATACAACATTGACGCATTAGCAAAAGCGGCTGAAACTACAGCAGTTAAGACTTTGACCATTACTAAGGCAAATGCTTATGAAACATTTATGACTATGACTACTGCTCAAACAAACGCTAGAGTACCTCACAAGGGTCGTGTTGCGTTCGTAGCCGCAAGTGCATACTCATTATTGAAGCAGGATGACAACTTCACTCCAGCCAGCGAAATGACTGCTAAGAGCCGTCGCGATGGTAACTACGGTGAGATTGATGGTTGTATGATTATCGAAGTTCCAGATGACTATATGCCAACTAAGACGACTATCGTTTTGACCCACGAAGACGCCGCAGCAGCTCCAAAATACTTGTCTGAATACAAGCAAGGTGAATTTGGTCCAGAAGCTAGCGGTTACTATGTAGCTGGTCGCGTTGTGTACGAAGCATTCGTATTCAACAAGAAAAAGGGTGCTATTCAAGTTCTGAAGACTGCCTAGCAATTTGGGGCGGGGAAACTCGCCCCTTCTCCGCGTTTTGCCTCTCCGCGATAAATGAGAGGTCGAAGATTAACAATTTGGAGAGAGACTTAGTAGAGTGTGTTATTGCTCATACTATAGTATAATGATGGCAAATCATTTAATCTTGTGGGAGAAGATAGATGAAGCAGTGGATCAAAAACATAGATTGGGCGGAAATTGGCGGATATTTAATGGTAGCAGTATTTTGGCTAGGTCTGTTTGGGTTTATATACTGGCAACAGATATACGACTACTTCGCACCAGTTTACTACAAGCCTTGCACGGTAGAAACTATAAATTACGACACTGTCAACATAGATAAGGGCAAATCTCAGTATGAAACAAGTCGTATAGAAACTGTAGGTCAGGTTGGTTCAAAACAAGTCTGTAAAGCCTCAAAGTCTGAATACCCTAACAAAGAAACTATTGTAAAACAGCCAGTTAATCAGGTTGTCAGATATACGCCGACTTCTAAAGCTGCATATGATTGTATATACAATGATAACTGTAAAGAAGCTATGGACGAGGGGGAACCAGACTATAACGACGAATACATGGAGTATATGGAATCTCAGCAAGAAAGAGGTGGAGCTATCTGTCGAGACGGCACAAGGTCATATTCAACTGGAAGAGGAACTTGCTCACATCACGGTGGAGTGAGTCAGTGGTTATATTAAACTACATCTTGACAAATTATCTCTGTTATGCTAACGTGTAAGCATGAAAAAAGCTATAGTTATTGCCACTATAATCGTAGCCCTCATAGTGGGCGTTGGTGGTGGAGTATGGCTAAAGACCCGTCTGGACGCTCAAGCAGTGGCTGGAATGGCTCAGGAGCAACCAGAACCTAGTAAGTATGATGTTGGTCCAGCAGATCCTACTGAGTTATTAGAGCTAGTTAACGCTGAACGCCAGCGTGTAGGTGTGGCGCCGTTGGAGTTTGATGAAAGCGTGCAAAGGTCAGCTCAGCTCAAGGCAAATGATATGATTACCAAAGACTATAGACAGCATATCATACCTGGGCTAGGTGATATGTACACACAAGAAATGCGCTATCTAATATATCAACGGGCTAAATGCTCTCATAGTAGTGAAAATTATTATACTGGCGCATATCATCCAAAGTCAGATGTTTTTGTATCGACCAGTAGAGAAGCATTTAACGGATGGATGAGTTCTAAGCCCCACAGAGAAGCTATACAAGATCCTAAGTACAAAAAGACGGGATTTGGTGTTAGCACCAACAACACAACCCTAGTAGCAGTCCAGCACTTCTGCCAAATCTAAATAACATCTTCTATTAAGTCTCTCTCCTTATATAAAAAATAAGGAGATTTTTTATGCAAGGAAATGAATCGCTCCGACAGTACCTGCAGTACCATGCAAACAATCACCCGTCAGCCGCTAAACGTGCAGAGGCACAAGCCCTACTAAACAAGGTCGGAGACGACGGTAAGCTGGACGGTAATTTTTTGACGGGTCAGCGTGGTGGATTCTTAGGACTGGGAACCCGCGAGCAAACATCAAACGGATATACCGCGTCAGCCCTCAACCGAAATATCCTGCCGTGGTGGGTTAATTCGTATAGCAGTTGGAGGGGTCGTCAAGGGAACAATCCAGACCCTACCCCTGATGAGACTGTCGTCGGTCCTGGCGGCGGTGGTGGTTTCAACCCATTCGCTGCTCAAGAAGCTAGAAACAAGGCAGACGCTATCGCTAAATATGACGATGAGATTAACCAAGCTAACTCAGCTATCAACCGTCTAGGCGGTCAGGAAGCCGTTGGTATTGCTAATGCTGGAAAAGCTAAAGACCGTGCATGGCAAGAAAACGAAAACAGCTTCAATGAGTCAACTGGTCGTTACAACATGAACACCAAAGACGCTATCGACAACATCAAAAAGACCCGCGACCAAATCGAAAGCGACACCGCTACTAAGGTACGCTCAGCTAAGGGTATTTTGGCGGCTGGTGGAGCAGGAGATAGCTCTTTTGCAAAGACTGTAGCACCTTATGAGATAGCTAAAGCTGCTTCAAAACAGCAAGGCGAGGCTCAGGACGCATACGCCAAGAACCGTCGAGATATGGATATCAACTACTTCGCAGTGAAGAATGCTTACAACAAAAACAAAGACGACATCCAGAGCGAATATGACAACCGCGTAAACAGTGTGAAGCAAAAGGTAGCACAATCCCGTGCTGAACTACTAGACCGCATTAGAAGCGCTAACGTAGGCAAACAGACGGCAAATGGCTCAAGTATGGCAGCTGCTATTGCAAGCCAGCAGGGTACACGCGACCAAATCAACCGTTTGGGTACAGAAGTTGACGAATTAGGACGTGATCGCAGTATTCCTATCCAAAAAGTGGACTGGAAAGCACCAGACCTTGCGACATACGACCCTAAGGACGTTACTGTCAAGGATAATTCAGAGATTGGCGGTGTGAATGATGAAATTTCACCAAACTTGCGTCCAATCTTAAGCGATGAAGAGAAAAAGAAAAAGCAAGAATTAATGTAGGGAGTATTAGGAGATGGATTTTTTTCAAAGAGTAGGTAACTTTTTCAGCGGTAAAGGCTGGGTTAGTGATGAGGAAAAACGCCGTAAAGAACAGCAAGTTCAAGCACAACCTCAGAATAAGCCAGCAGTTACTTTTAAGCAGGATCCTGTCTTAAATAACTTAAACAAGGCGCCTAGTTTTGGTAGTCCATCTCCTACTCAAGGACTTTTTCAGCAAAAACCTCAAACAGATACAGTGCCTAAAACCGATACGGTACCTAAAGTAAATACAGTACCAACGGCAAATCAATTCACTAAGCCTGTTATTCCTGGGATTAAGCCAGAAATCCCCCAGAAGACCATAAATGACGCCCCTAAGGTACTAACTTCTCAAGGTCAACAAGACTGGGTAAACAAAGAAAACAAGCAAATCCAAACTCAAAACTTAGTAAACAAACCTATAATTACACCTAAAAAACCTACATATTTTGATTACTTGAATCCATTTGGTGAGCATGGTCTATTCGGTGCAAAACAACAGCAAAACTTCAAACAGACAGTAGAAAAACCTATCACAGATAACATTAACAAGTTTAATAATTGGATTGATTCTTCAGATAAAGAAAAAGGATTCCAATGGAGCGATCCAGGAGATTATTTACGATTCGCGGCTAAAATACCTGGCGGTATGGTTCAAGGTCTAGCAGAAACTCCAAACAAAGTAGCAAACGCGGTTACAGGTATAGAAGCGGATGAGAACGGCAAAGTAAAAGAATTAAACGGTGTCCAGAGATTCGGTAAAGGGCTGGATGCAGGTATTTCAGTAGGTGGATTAGGATTTGGCGGTTCAGGTACACTTCTACGCAGCCTTGCTGGTCTAGGCAAAGCAGGGACAAAACAAGCCGTCAAACAAGGTATAGGACGTACTGTATTAAATGGTACAAAAAACCTAGTTAAGGATTCACTTAAAGAAGGTGCAGAAGAAGTTGTTCAGACATTTGCACAAGACCTAGCGGATGACGGCAAGATAAACATGAATAAAGATGCTTATATCCAATCTGGGGCGTTTGGCGCTCTCGGAGGTGGTATGATGCACGGTGCTGGTAAGTTAGCTCAGGGGGTGCATAATTCGTACAACAATCATGTAAACAACGCTATAGCCAATCATGTTGCAGGTTATATGGTTAATCCGTATGCCACTAGTCGGCGTTCGGCAGCCCAGACAAATCTTGTAAATGCAATAAACAATAAAACCGATAGTCCTGTAGATTTTGGTACTTTGTCTAAAAAGAAATTTAACCAAGTAAACGAGTTATTGTCCACAAACGGGCAACCCGTGCTTGAAAGCCGTAATATTAAGGTTTATCCTGCCGTGGTTGATAAGCTTATTCAAAAAAGGGTTGGATTAGACGGAATGACCCCTCAACAAGTAGCAGACGTAGCATATAGTGCTGTTCATGCACGCAACAGTCGAGTAATCCCAAGTCGATACCCGCATATCGCTGCGTTTACGAAAGCCCAAACAGACAGAGCCGTGCCATTTGCTACATTAGCTGGTTATAACGGTGAAGTATCACTAAAATCTGCATATAAAAAACCGCTAGCCAATTCACTAGCGGACGTTGAGCGTAACGTGGTTTCGGGCGAATCCGCTCAGATAACTCCGAACGAAGACGCCCGTTTAGCACCAAACAATCGTTCGACTGAAGTTGCCGATAGGCAGCTCGCTGACAACTTTACAGGTGCTACGACTGATTATAGTGTAGCAAATAACAGTAGAAATGTCAATGAAGATGTTAAATACAAACTCAATCCAGAGCATGAAGCACAAGTTAGAGCGTATAACGAACACATAACACGTTTACGCCAACGTGAAGAATACTTGCGTGGTCAAGGAATGAGCGAAAATGCTCCAGCCATGATCAACCTACGTAAAGCCCAAGAGCAAGCTATATACGCCAGAGATCATATCGGTGAGGTGGATGAGAACGGATTGAAGTATAAACTAAGTCCAGAACAAGAGGCGGAGACAAAGCAGAACACTATCAAGGAGCTATTCGACAAATACACTCCAGAGAAACTTCAGCTAATGTCAGATGATGAACTTGTCAACTTATCGCTTAGACAAGAATACGCAAATATTCTTGATTCTCTTGGCGTAAGTAACTCTGGCAAAAAAGCTAGAAACAGTAAATCTGTAGGACGAATTGAAAACCTTGCTAGTGAGATATATAAGAGTCGTCATGATGGGAAATCGCCATACGAAGTTAATGCAGAAAATAATGCTAAATATATACAAGATAGACAAATCAGACGCAAGGAGATCGACGAAAAATATGCTGATGGCGACTACAGTCAAATAGATAATGACGATATACAAGCCTTGCGGGAAAAGTCAGACTCTTTAGGGCGAAATGCTGAGTGGCTATTAGACCAGGATAATATATATACAGATGCTTCTGCAATAAAAGATGAGTTAATGACCGCATTGCGAAGACAACTTGGCAGGAAGTATGGGACTAACCGCCATAAAAGCAGTTTTGGCTCGACTTATTATTCAGATGGATCAGGCGGGGAGATTAGGTTAGCTGATCACGAAATACCATCGACTGAGTCAAGAGAGTATTATCGTTCATTATATGGCGATAAATATAGCCAAGAGATTATTGTGGACAATGGACTAATTATTGATGGTGATTTAACTAGTCTAGATCAGTATGGTCTGCATATACCAGAAAATATCCGTGAAAAAATAACCGAACTGAGAAACAGAAGCGAAAAAGCATCCCTATTATTGAAAGAAAAGTCTAATATAGACGAAGCTCTATCTAGGATAGGAGAAGAAAACGCGAGAAGCTCAGAAACGAAATACAAGATAGATACCAAAATACAGGAAATTGCCAACCAAGAAAAACTTCTAGCACGCCACCTACAACTTACAGGCGATGAGAACCTTGTATTCAATGAGTGGCAGAATGAAATGCAGAAGAAAGCATTAGGCTACTACGATCCAAAGACTGACACCATAAACCTAAACAAGCTCACAGAAGACACCCTAAACCACGAATTAGGACATAAATTACTTACCCGAGTAGAAAACAAACAAGACCTATTAAACTCTATCCGTGAATCTTATGGAGATGACTATTTAATAAACAAATACGGCAGTCAATATGGAAATGACCTAAACCTACTAGCAGAAGAGCAGCTAGCCGACGGATTCAGTGATTACTACAACGGAAGACTAAATGGTGAAGATAAAGTACGTCTAGGTACTAGATTAGGTATTCCTCAAAAAGTCTTAGCGGTATATGACCGAATCACTGAAGCTATTATGGGACTCGTTGGTAAACAAGACGCTATTAAACAATTCTACGCTCAAATGGAGACGGGGAAGTTCAGAAACGAGGTGTTCGGAAATACCGAACAGTTGCCAGCATATAAGAAGAGCGATTCGTCCGCAGATATTGACGGCTACGTAAACGATCTAGTCAAAGAGCAAAAACTAGCACGTAAGGGCGAGCAACCTACATTTAGGGAGCGTTGGCAAAACTTCAAAGAGGATATGCGTGAGAAATTCGTGGATAGATTCGCGCCAATTGAAGACAGGATTAAAGACCAGTCTGAACAATTAGAAATGCGAAACGCCCTCGACAGGACTTTACGTGCAGATGGAATATCAGAAGCGTTTATCCGAGACAATAAGTTTGATAAATTAATCACCAGCTTTAAGAATAAAAAAGAATTACAGACATTTGACCAAGCCCTAACTGCTAAGCACGCTCTAGAGCTAGAAGCTAACGGAATAGAAACAGGACGAGATATAGCAAAAGATAAAGCCCTTGTAAAAGCTACAAGTAAACGATTTGCTAAAGAGTTTAAGCAGGTTAGAGAGTATTCAGACAAAGTCCTACAACAAACAGTAGATTATGGACTTATCAGCCAAGATACCGCTAACTACTTAAGGAAAAAATATCCAGACTATGTACCATTTGACCGTATATTCTCTGACAAAGAATTAGCCACCCAGATGAAGCACGGAGTAGGAGTTGGAGAGGCTAGTTTAAGCACGCAGGATATTATTCAGCGTATTGAAGGCTCATCTCGCTCAATCGACAGCCCGTTAAATGCGTTAATTACGAAAACCCAGGATATGATTCAGCAGGGTGAACGCAACAAAACAGCCGAACTTCTGGCAAGTTATGCTAAAGACCCTAAGAATCCATTCCAACTACGAGAATTAAAGCCTGATGAAAGTGCAGATGGACGACCAACTATCAGTTATTTAGACAATGGTAAAAAGCGTACATTTTTAGCTGCACCTGAAGTAGCTAGAGCTGCTAAAAATATGAACCGTGAACAAATGGGGATTATATTAAGAGCCCTTGCAACTCCTGCCCGTTTGTTGAGAATGGGAGCAACTACAGTCAACGCTGGATTTACTATGGCAAACGTCGTGAAGGACTTTGTAGGTGCTACTGTTAACTCAAAGGGTGGAATTAATTCAATGAACCCTAAATCTATTGTGAGTGCCTTAGGCGCAGCATTCCACCATAACGGCGATCTGTATGCAGAAATGCAACGTGAAGGAGTTTTGGGAAACATCTATGAATTGACCCGTAACGCTTCTGACCTAAACCTTAATGAAATACGCAGTCATAAAAACATACTCACCCGTTCAATACATAATGCTAAAAGCCCTCTTAAAACCCTAGAGAATACCATCGGACGCAGTGAAGACTTTGGGCGCGCCTTACAATATGTTGCAAACAAAAAATACGCCAAACGAAAAGGTATGAGTGAGTCTGAAGCTATAAAATTTGCAGCCGACCAAGCAAGATGGAACTCTACAAACTTCTTAAGAAGTGGAACATACGGTAAAGCAATCAATGCAATCGTGCCTTACTCAAACGCAAATATTCAAGGTCAGCGTATCACCTTACGCCGAATGAAAGAAAACCCAGCAAGGTATACAGGTAAAATCGCACTTGGAATAGTAGCCCCAACTGTAGCCGCTATGGCTCTGTCGTATAGTAATGACGAGAATAAGAAGATAATGGAAAACCTACCTGATTATGTCAAGGAAAATAACGTAGTAGTTATCGGTCCAGGGGCTAAATATAATAAAGAGCAGAATAAATGGGAGGGCGTTTACCTAGTGCCAGTACCACCTCAATTCTCACCACTTCACAGACAACTTCACAATATGGTTAGAAGCGCTATGACGGGACAACAATTTGATACAGGTAAAGCCGTCGGGGACGCTGTAGAACAAGTAACGACTGTGAACCCAATGGAGATAAGACGTACAGGTGCTCAGTATGTACCACAAGCCGTAAAGCCATTTGTGGAAACTTGGGCAAACAAAAACCTATACACAGGACAGGAAGTCGTACCTGAAGGTATGAAGAATCTTGACGGAAAAGACCAGTGGGACAACAGCACAAGTCTTACAGCCCGAAAAGTCGGTGAACTTACAGGTCTTAGCCCTAAGCAAATAGACAACGCGTTTAGAACGTCTACAGCGGGCGGTGGACAGAACCTGCTTCACGGTATGGATTTTGCTATAGCAAAGGCTACAGGGGCTTCTGATGATGAAATAAAGGGTAGAAGTATGCTAGATTCAGTCGTTGGACGATTCTACGCACCAAAGGGAACAAGTCAAAGCTCATACTTCTATCAATCATTAGAAAAAGCCGCTAAAGACAATAAACTGTCTGGTAGTGATTTAGAACTTTACCAAGCATTGACCTCTAGGAAATACAACGGAGACGGTAGTGTAGAAGGCAAAACAGAGGGCGACGTCTTAATGAACAACCGAATTCTAGCAAATAAGCCAAACATAGTTAAAGCCCTCAGTGAGGCGGCTAAGTGGCGCTCAGCACAAACAGGCGAAGAGCTAGACCCTCTATACAAGCTTCCAGTGGACAAACAGCAGTACTTCTATCACTTACAAGGCTCACCAAAGAACGGTGCCGAGCAAAGGAAGCTAAAACAAGACGCACCTTGGCTAGAAGATTTCCAAAAAGAAAGAAGTGCATACTTTAAGCGTCAAGACTTCAAGTCTGGAAAGAGTAATCGAGTACCTTACCCAGAGGTGAGTGATGAACTACAAGCCACTCTAAAAACATACCACGATATGCCAAGTAGCCCTCAGAAATGGGCATTCCTGGACGCCCACCCTGAATTATCTGATCACTACAAACAAATAGAGGATTACAACAATAAGGTGAGAGAGGCTCAAGGCTACGCTCCACTGCGAACCCGCCCACAACAAAGCCAATACGTAAAAATGCAAATGGCTAATAAGAACTGGCGAGACCCTGCTGTTGCTAAATATTTACAGGATTTGAATGTTTACAACATCACGAATTCGGCTTCTCTGGCGGAAATGCAAGGCGAAGAACTATCTCCTAAAGCTCTAAAGGCTATACAGAGTGTAGGAAAGTATGGACTAGTTAAGAATCCAGACGGAACATTCGCTCTTAAATACCCAGACGGTCAAGGTACTAATGAGTCCCATATCCAACAGGGTGCCGTAGATATGAGCAGTTTTGGCGGTAGAAGAAGTAGAGGAGGCGGAGGCGGAAGCGGAAGTGGAACGAGAACCTCAACCGATTCTCTAAAGACAGCCAATTCAACAGCCCTGAGTATGAGTATTTTCAAGAGCAACAGAAGCTCTCTGCCTAAATTCTCGGGTAGGGCTATCCAAAAAAGCGCTCTGCTAAAAACGCGTCGACCAAGAAGTAGGGTAGTTTCATTTAAGTAATATAAAAAATATGTTAAAATAAAGACAATTCTAATCCACCGAAGTGCTTGGCGATTGGATACATAAAATAATAAGTGGTTATTTGTGTATTCGCTCCCAGGCACTTTTTCATGAACAACCACGGAAAGGTGGACTTCATGAATCTATCGGAGGTAATTAATCTTGCCTATCAAACAGCAACAGGAAAGACAAAAACGCTCAGTCCTGGCAATTCAAAATACGAGCGTATGCTCAATATTGCCAACATGGCAAATATGCAATGGGAAAGCGAGCCAGACGTTATATGGGGCTCATTGTGTGAAGATAGGGAAATAGGTGTAATTGACGATAACACATCATACAGGCTCCCAGAAGACGTTAGAACAGTAGATTTTCGTAAGTTTATCACACTAAAGAAAGATGATAAGACTTGGACTATCCCATTTATCTCCCCTCAGCTGTTTAAGAACGGTTGTTATGGCGCTTTACAGCTAGGTTGGAAGTTAGATTTTAATGGACTAACTGAAGAAATGAAGGGCGCGAAAATCATTGCGCCAGTTATTCGTCGTACTAAAAAATTGGTAGAACCAGAAGACAAGGTAGAGATTGACGATCCGTACTGGCTGGTCTATATGATAGCTGCTGAATTTGTTAGAAATAGCCGCACAAAATCCAATCAATACGGTAATTTGGTTACCCTTGCTCAATCTTCTATGGAAGGAATGAAGAACCGCAATGGTTACAAATTCGATGAAGTAATTAGAGAGGACATCTGGCTATGATAAAGCCCCCTAAGAGCGCTCCTCAGCCAAATATTGATAGATTGAGTGTTAAGTCTTGGAACAAGGGCTATATCTCTGCTATGGACGCAGGGCGTATGCCTAATAGCGGTCTGTTGAAAATGACTAACGCTATGCTCAAACAAAATGGAACTGTTGCTCCACGCCCAGGCACTAGACAATACGGAGAGGATTTACCAGGTGAGATCTTAGGTTTTGATGAGTATGTTGAAGTCGTTGGCAACAAGCGAACAAACAAGCTTATAGCTATCGTAAAAGACGGAGAAAGGGCTCACGCGTATACAGCGCTAGACGGCAAGGGTTGGGTCAAGGTTGAAGGCGCAGACTACAACAACGAATCGTACCCTACATTTACTCAAGTCCGCGATAGGGTAGTGATTACAAATAGTAAAGATTATTTATCTTACTATGATATTCAAAAAAAGAAGAATGTACGCCCAGAAGCACTGCCTACAGTTACAGAGTTAAAAGCTGAAGCAGTAGGTATAGCGGGGACAAATGAAACTCTGTACTACTGTGTAACGGCTGTTAAAAATGGAGAAACAGCAAGAAGTGATGCCGCAAGTGTACGAGTAAATAAAAGTCGAACCGAATGGCGTGGAAAAAACGTAGACAAAACAAAAGGTCAGACTGAAGAATACATAAAGATTACCTGGAATAAAATCAAAGACGCTGAATATTATATTTTATACTGTGGTATTTCTCCGACGAGTTTGCGAATGATGGATATCGTCGGACATATAAAAGACAATACTCTAACACAATCCTATGAAGATATCGGGCAAAAAGTCTTAAACCCTAACGTTATCCCTCCAAATTCAAACAGCACGGCAGGCGTTAAGGCTGCACGATCAGTACTTGTAGCTAGCCGTCTATATCTTTTGGGCGACGAGGACGACCCTTGGAAGATTACCTTTGGTGGTGCTGACCCTGACACGATGTTGGATTTTTCAGCATTTGCTGGTGGCTACATAAGGATAAATGCAGGGTCAAAGGAAATACCTGTTGCTATGCGTCCATTTAGAAACGGTAAGGGCGATGCTGTGCCGATGATTCTATGCTCAGAAACCAACGGTAACGGAAGCTTGAAATATCTACAGTCATCAAGCATGCAATTAGACTCTACGAATATTCAGTGGATTAGCGTGATTGACGATAACGGACGAGATGGAACAGACGCGCCAGATTCAGTTGTAGTCTATAATAACGCCCTTATCTATATCTCTAAGACTGGATTTAAGACTACATTAACAAAGCCTCAGATGCAGAACGTCCTATCTACAGATAGAGGTGAACGGTATGATTTATTTCGCAGTGCCAGTTGGTAGCGAAAAACTAAATCAATTATGGGTACTGGATATGAAACGCGGCGGTGTTTGGTGTATGCCTTGGGTGATAGGCGATATTAACGACTTAAAAGTTTACGGAAGTAGCGACGGAAAAACCAGAGTACTTTTGGCTATTGGGAATAAACTTATCGAGCTAACTGATGAAGTGAAAATGACCGACAGCGGGAAACCGTTTATTACTGATATAGGCTCAGGTGTCGTGAAGTTTTCTGAAGATGGTGCAATGTGGACAAGCCTAGTGGATATTACGTTTATTTTGCTCAAACCTACAGGAACCATTAATTTCTCAGTGTCTGGAAAAACCGAAGACGAACCACTTCAACCATTCTTAAACTTCAGCAAAAACTTTACCCCAAAGACCGTCCCAATTGGATGGAACACCCCCTCAGGCTGGAACAGCCCTCTAGGCTGGGGATTTGTACCTAAAAAATATAAGTCATCAAGTGGAGAGGTAAGGCTGTCAATCACTAAAGATATTGACGAAGATGTGAACTGGATTCAGTACTCAGTCGCGGCGAATGAAGCAGGAGCAGATTTTGAACTGTCTGACGTGATAATCCAACACATACCAATAGGGGTAATTTTTGAGGAGGATGAAGATGAATAAAAACAAAAAAGGAGGAGATATGGAACCAGACGTATCGGCAAAAGAATTTGGCGCATTGCAAGCCAAGGTAGAGTACATCAAGGATGGTGTTGATAAGCATACAGCAACACTAGAGCGAATTGAGAATATTGCTCGAGCAAACGTCGCCCAAGCTCAATTGAAAACATATATCACAGAGCACGAACAAGAATCAGAAAAGAAGTACGTAAAGCGTAGCGAAATTGAAGGCGTGATGAATTTTTGGAGCCTTGTAACAAGTAATCTGGCTAAATTATTCGCTGTAGCTCTTGTGGGGCTAGCAATTTACGCGACTAACAACTTAATTCAGCAGAACAAAGCAATTACAGAATTACAAGAAGAAGTTCAAACACAAGTGAGGAGGAAATAATATGATAGAAAAAGCACTAGCTTGGTTCTACGCACGTAAAGGACGAGTTTACTATTCGATGGAGAATCGGAATGGTCCAAATTCCTATGACTGCTCAAGCTCTGTATATCACGCACTAAAAGAAGCAGGCATTTTACCTGCTAGTTACTGGATTGGCAATACTGACACACTATTCGACGCCCTAGAGAAAAACGGCTGGGTGCGACTGCCTGAGGACGCTAACGGCGAAGCGGACACACAACGCGGAGATATTTTCATCTGGGGTATTCGTGGCAATTCTGGAGGCGCATTGGGTCATACAGGAATGTTTGTGGACGCAGATAACGTGATTAACTGTCGCTATCAGGCGGGTATTGTAATAGACAATCACGACTGGCTTTGGAGCGCGTCAGGTTGCCCGCCATATGCATTTTATCGATATGTTGGTAAACCTAAAGAAGCAAAGCGTGTAGCACTTCCTGAAGTGTATTATGCAGATGAAGTAGCAACTGTATTCGACTTACGACAGATTAGATGCAACCGACTAATTGATGAGTTTGACTGGGAAGATAACGGTGTACCCGTTTCTGTAGCAGTGAGAACAGACAAAGACGGCTATCTGCTGGATGGAGAGATAAATACGGGTGATTACTTCCGAATCGTTGGAGGTACAGAAGTATTAGACGAAACTACCGAAAACAACAAATGCTACCTACAACTCAAAATGGCAGATGACGGGATTTGGGTATTAGCGGAGCGAGTACGTGAACTAGCGAATGGCGATGCAGGCACGCCACGCCCGCAACCACGCCCTCAGCCACAACCAGCCCCAAAGACACCAGAGATACAACAGACACCTCAAATCAAAGAAAAGCCACAGGAGCAACCGCTAGCACCACAACCAACAAATGAAGACGTTATGAGGTCTATCGCTAAATTAAGCCAAGATGTCGCTAAGAATAAAAGCCTATTAGAGAAGATTATCGATTTTCTGATGAGTATTTTTAAGTTCAAGAAATAAGGAGGAACTATGGAAAAGATTAAATTATTATTTAGCCCAGACACTAAAAATGGTCGAGCAATGAGGACATTTTTGCAAGGTCTATTGGGAGCTATGGGAGCATTCACAGTGCTATACAGTAGCCCTGAGTTCGGCAAGTTTATCGCAAGCTTGGACAGTCTAACAGGACATACGGTATTCTCAGCAGTTATTGCAGTTATTGCCGCGACTATTAGTCGTTTGATGCCAGTTATCGGCGCGGTGGTCGAGATGTTAAAGGAAAAATATAAGGAGAAAAAAGATGCTTAGAAAAGCTTCAGCAAAAGGCGAATTGCCAGCATCCGCAAAACTTACCTCTCAAAAAGAAAGAGGAGCCCAAAGCCTAGCCATAAGTACGGTCGACGGTTGGCTAATTGGTGAGGAGCAGGATTTTGTCATATTCGAAACTGATTCTAATAATGATATAGTGCCAGGGTCGGCAACTTCATGGAAAGGCGTGCCTGCTTCAAACGGGAGTATTGCTGGACTTACTCTGACAGGCGGTCTGGATAGGCTATATCCGATTGGGGCTGCAGTTGTACCAACGGCTACTTCTGCATGGGCAAACGACTTAATCGAGTGGCTATTAAAATCTCATAATCCAGACGGCACACTAAAAGAATCTGCTATACCTGAACTTAAACCTCAAGTAATTCCTGAAAAGTCTATTACAGCCGACAAGATAGACTTTACGACAATGCCAGACAATAAATACACAACCACTGAACAGAATACTGGACAAAAATGGATTGACGGTCGCCCAATTTTTCGTAAAGTCGTGCGTGGTACTGTGAATATGACAGGTGGTTTTAACACATCTAACTTGCCGCATGGTATTCAAGGCTTAACTAATCGTTGGGAACTAATAAGATACTATGGCAATATGGGGCTATCTGGCAGTCTTGATAATAATCCTATCAAGCAAGCATTGCCATACATTGAAGGCACATATCAATCAGGCGTTACTTCAATTGATCAAACGAATATTACAATCTCTGGTAGCTACGCTTGGGGAAATTCAGAAGTTAGTATTGTTTTAGAGTATGTTAAGTAACTAGACAGTACCTATAGCAATCCAACTTATGCCGTGATTTGCTCCACCAAAAATACCTGAAGTAGAAGCCGTAATAGTAGTACCTGTCTGATTAAAAGCTCCACACTCAATATTAGTACCAGCACCAATTTTCTGGTCGAAACTCTCTGGAGATGTTGGCGTCTTAAATGTATATCCGATTAAGACAGGAATAACCGCATACACCTCCTTAAACTTCTTAGGAAAAGTAACTTGTACAGACTGTTGCTTTCCGCCGTTTCCTAGAAAATAAATCCAGCCAGATTGAATGATTATGCTACCTGTTACAGTCTTATCAGAATTGTTATTTTTATAAGATAATATGGTCGTAGAATCTATCTTGTCGGCTGTAATAGACTTTTCAGGAATTACTTGAGGTTTAAGTTCAGGTATAGCAGATTCTTT
>QWCL01000184.1_pt1 | contig 51889 bp, 40 predicted proteins | sample 1972551 | NCBI WGS metagenome assembly QWCL01 (sample SAMN09866709, study PRJNA288562) | Human oral metagenome isolate term2_saliva, whole genome shotgun sequencing... | isolation source: mouth | host: Homo sapiens | place: USA: California
AGAGTTTCTAACCTCATTTACAATGTAGATAAAAAGATTGCAGAAAACTTCTGTAATCATGAAGTAATCCAGAACGAATATGGAATAGGCAGTCCACAATCAAAGAATCAGAAATCAATCACTGGCAAAATGATTAAAGCTGTCTGTTGGAAACTTGAATTAGACCGGTTAGGAAACATACTTAAGATTATAAAGTAGAATTCATTGCCTATGATAAAGAAAACTCTATGCTTCAGCAATCCAATCTACTTAAGTTTACGAAATGCACAATTAGTTCTGCATCTACCAGAAGTAGAAAATAACAAAACATTGCCTGAGGCTATAAAAAAAGAAGCAGAGCGCACCATCCCGATAGAAGATATCGGGGTGGTGATCCTTGACAACAGGCGTATTACCATAACCTCTGGAGCTATGGAAACTTTGCTTGAAAACAACTGTGCAGTCATCACTTGTAACCAAAAGAGTATGCCTGTAGGATTACTCCTGCCACTATGTGGTAATACTACACAAAATGAACGCTTTCGCTCTCAGTTAGAAGCGTCTTTACCTTTACGGAAACAGCTTTGGCAACAGACAATAAAACAAAAAATCCTTAATCAAGAGTATGTGCTACGGACAAATACAGATAAGGAAACCAATTGTATGCGTGTATGGTCTAATGATGTACGTAGTGGAGACCCTGATAACCTTGAAGCAAGAGCTGCTGCTTATTATTGGAGAAACGTCTTTACAACATATCCGAACTTTGTAAGAGACAGAGAAGGAGTCCCTCCTAATAACCTCTTAAATTATGGTTATGCTATTCTTCGTGCCATAATAGCACGAGCATTAGTAGGAAGTGGTTTGCTGCCAACCTTAGGAATCCATCATCATAATAGGTATAACGCCTATTGTCTTGCTGATGATATTATGGAACCCTATCGCCCTTATGTTGATCAATTAGTGTTAGATATCATTCAATGCAACTTAGAAATATCTGATATCACACGAGATTTAAAAATGCAACTTCTCGGTATTCCAATGTTAGATGTAGTAATAAATGGTAAGCGCAGTCCTTTAATGATTGCAGCCCAACAAACTACAGCCTCACTTGCAAAATGTTTTGCAGGGGAATGTAAACGCATTAGTTACCCAGAAATGTAAACTTATATGTCAGGATTTGAGCGCTTCAGTGAGTACCGAATTATGTGGATTCTTGTATTCTTTGATCTACCAACGGAAACCAAGAAAGAGAAGAAAGCCTATACAGATTTCCGGAAATCCCTTATAAAGGATGGATTCACTATGTTTCAGTTTTCTATATATGTACGACATTGTGCAAGTATGGAGAATGCAGAAGTACACATGAGACGTGTTCGTGCATTATTACCTAAGATAGGAAAAGTAGGGATACTTTGCATCACTGACAAACAATTCGCCAACATTCAACTCTTCTATGGACAAAAGACACAAACTCCAAATGCTGCTGGACAACAATTAGAACTATTTTAAAACAACCCAATATCATTAAAAAAGAAGAAAGGAAATAGATAATTCATAGTATCAAAACAATGAAATTAATTTTGATAACTTTTGCTGTCATTTTAACATTCGCTTCTAACTCATTGTAATCAAGGAATTTATTAATGGAGGAGAAATGACAAGAATGACAGCAAAATTGATTATATAAAAATTTGCATACTTATAGTGTGCTAAGAGACACACAGAAAAAAAATTATAAATCATAGCACCCTCATATTTACTCTACAAGGCTTTTCGTTGAAACATCATTTCTTTCCATTTGGAAAAATAATCTTAGCTTTGAAAGAATTGCTGATACAGATTACGAGATGACTACAGATTATGGAGTTGTACACGTAGAAAACATTCTCTTCCATAAGCATACAAAGGAAAAAAGATATCTACCATAAAACAAGAAAAATCACATATCAGAATAAGACCAAGAAAGGGAAAATCAGATTATATATCTCTGCTGACCAATGATTATCAGATGGCGGCAGAAGATATAATAGCTATCTATAAGAAACGATGGCTAATAGAGAACTTATTTAAGCAATTAAAACAGAATTTTCCTCTAAGATACTTCTATGGAGAGAGGGCGAATGCTATAAAAATACAAATATGGATTACACTTATAGCCAATCTGTTTATAACACTTGTGAAGAATAAAATAAAGAGACCCTGGAGCTTCTCAGGCTTGGCTACAATGATAAGAATTCTACTTATGAGTTATGTATCAATACAAACGGACAGCAATATATTACAATACAGTCGCTTTAATCAATATACAATACAAAAAATCCCATTCAAAAGGAATGGGATTTTGAGTTGTGGATCAAAATTTATTTTTACAACAACTTTATATGTCGCTAACACACAATGCTTTACCACATATCAGTTGTTATTGATACCACAAAGGTAAGACTTTTCAAGCAAATCACAACTAGAGATTACGACAGATAAGTATATGGAAAGTTGTTATTGATACCACAAAGGTAAGACTTTTCAAGCAAATCACAACCCTCTACAGGTGTAGGGTAGAAATCTGCATGTTGTTATTGATACCACAAAGGTAAGACTTTTCAAGCAAATCACAACGCTCTGCACACACCTTAGCAGAAGGGTCTAGTTGTTATTGATACCACAAAGGTAAGACTTTTCAAGCAAATCACAACAGTTCGCCACGAGATATCCAGTCGATATTGGTTGTTATTGATACCACAAAGGTAAGACTTTTCAAGCAAATCACAACGGACTTAGACTATGCTGACCTCCCTGCCGAGTTGTTATTGATACCACAAAGGTAAGACTTTTCAAGCAAATCACAACTGACGAACAGGAAGAGCTCCGCTTTTTCTGGTTGTTATTGATACCACAAAGGTAAGACTTTTCAAGCAAATCACAACTAGAGCAAGTATATGAAAGTAACAGTGTGTGTTGTTATTGATACCACAAAGGTAAGACTTTTCAAGCAAATCACAACTTATCAGCTATCAGTTTACTATAGCTTCTGTTGTTATTGATACCACAAAGGTAAGACTTTTCAAGCAAATCACAACGAGTTCCACCCATGGGTTCCAACCTTGCATGTTGTTATTGATACCACAAAGGTAAGACTTTTCAAGCAAATCACAACACGGTCATCAGACTTATGATTTACATCTTGTTGTTATTGATACCACAAAGGTAAGACTTTTCAAGCAAATCACAACGGGGTCGTGAAGGATGCTGCAACACGTGCAGTTGTTATTGATACCACAAAGGTAAGACTTTTCAAGCAAATCACAACTATTACAATCAACTATAAATCAAATGATAAGTTGTTATTGATACCACAAAGGTAAGACTTTTCAAGCAAATCACAACCAAGTTAGGCAAATTCTGTCTATCCCTTGCGTTGTTATTGATACCACAAAGGTAAGACTTTTCAAGCAAATCACAACACTTGTACATGGCCTGTACGAGCAAGATTAGTTGTTATTGATACCACAAAGGTAAGACTTTTCAAGCAAATCACAACAGAACAAACGTGTTGAACGTGATAATCTCAGTTGTTATTGATACCACAAAGGTAAGACTTTTCAAGCAAATCACAACTGAAAGTAAGGTTAATTCTCTTCTTTCGTGTTGTTATTGATACCACAAAGGTAAGACTTTTCAAGCAAATCACAACAACCGCTATTTGAAAATTATACGACAGTAGGTTGTTATTGATACCACAAAGGTAAGACTTTTCAAGCAAATCACAACTGCAAGGCTTTTCTTACTTCGTTTCCATCCGTTGTTATTGATACCACAAAGGTAAGACTTTTCAAGCAAATCACAACATCTTCCTTGTTTTCATTTTGCTCTTGCATGTTGTTATTGATACCACAAAGGTAAGACTTTTCAAGCAAATCACAACTAACTTTAATTGCTTTCATATTCAAGTCTTGTTGTTATTGATACCACAAAGGTAAGACTTTTCAAGCAAATCACAACAGCAGTTTCTCTTTCGATTCCATCTTGATGTTGTTATTGATACCACAAAGGTAAGACTTTTCAAGCAAATCACAACTGTCAGTCACAAGTATAGCATACGCACAAAGTTGTTATTGATACCACAAAGGTAAGACTTTTCAAGCAAATCACAACATAAAAACTCTCTCATTGGTGGCCGTATCTGTTGTTATTGATACCACAAAGGTAAGACTTTTCAAGCAAATCACAACTATGGATGATTTCCGTCAACTCGTTCGAAAGTTGTTATTGATACCACAAAGGTAAGACTTTTCAAGCAAATCACAACATGCGCTCTGTGATTGCTGGTATACGTATGTTGTTATTGATACCACAAAGGTAAGACTTTTCAAGCAAATCACAACATCGAGGTAATGTTATTATGCTTACGTTTAGTTGTTATTGATACCACAAAGGTAAGACTTTTCAAGCAAATCACAACTTGGTAGTAGTATAATTAATAACCGTTCTGGTTGTTATTGATACCACAAAGGTAAGACTTTTCAAGCAAATCACAACTGATGTTTCTCGGTCTTCGCTCAAAGGCAGTTGTTATTGATACCACAAAGGTAAGACTTTTCAAGCAAATCACAACAGCTGCGCTGCGAAGACGCTTTAGACGTCGTTGTTATTGATACCACAAAGGTAAGACTTTTCAAGCAAATCACAACAAGAATTTAGCGCAGATTTTACCGGTAACGGTTGTTATTGATACCACAAAGGTAAGACTTTTCAAGCAAATCACAACAGTTGTGTGTTAGCACTAAAAACAAACCCAGTTGTTATTGATACCACAAAGGTAAGACTTTTCAAGCAAATCACAACTCTTTAATGAATTGATTATGAACTTGTTATAGTTGTTATTGATACCACAAAGGTAAGACTTTTCAAGCAAATCACAACGTGCTAATCTTATAGGCCTCAAACTTCTCGTTGTTATTGATACCACAAAGGTAAGACTTTTCAAGCAAATCACAACCGGATATTGATGAGATTGGAATATTTAAAAGTTGTTATTGATACCACAAAGGTAAGACTTTTCAAGCAAATCACAACTGAACCCTTACAGTACAATCAATCGTAAAAGTTGTTATTGATACCACAAAGGTAAGACTTTTCAAGCAAATCACAACCTAATCAAGCTGTTACAGCTTACAAAGTTGTTGTTATTGATACCACAAAGGTAAGACTTTTCAAGCAAATCACAACTTTTTATTATATTGATTGTTTATTTTCTCGTTGTTATTGATACCACAAAGGTAAGACTTTTCAAGCAAATCACAACCAATAGTCAATTAACCCTTTTCAAAAGAAAGTTGTTATTGATACCACAAAGGTAAGACTTTTCAAGCAAATCACAACTGTTCAACCTGTCCTGCCTTAAGTGAATTGGTTGTTATTGATACCACAAAGGTAAGACTTTTCAAGCAAATCACAACTTTACAAAACGAGTAAGACGAGAAAGTATCGTTGTTATTGATACCACAAAGGTAAGACTTTTCAAGCAAATCACAACATTCCTTGCGAAGCATAACAAGGGGTATAGGTTGTTATTGATACCACAAAGGTAAGACTTTTCAAGCAAATCACAACCCGCTAACTTCGATAAGCCCGCAAGTAATGGTTGTTATTGATACCACAAAGGTAAGACTTTTCAAGCAAATCACAACAATTGATGTATTATGTTTATTCGTCCTACTGTTGTTATTGATACCACAAAGGTAAGACTTTTCAAGCAAATCACAACGACGGTAAAGGCAATTGGAAAGACGCTATCGTTGTTATTGATACCACAAAGGTAAGACTTTTCAAGCAAATCACAACTGGCTCTTATGGCTCTCTTGACGATTCTAAGTTGTTATTGATACCACAAAGGTAAGACTTTTCAAGCAAATCACAACGTATAGTTGGCTTCTTGCTTGCTATTGGTGTTGTTATTGATACCACAAAGGTAAGACTTTTCAAGCAAATCACAACCGAAAAACGGAGATAAAATCAGCACAAGTAGTTGTTATTGATACCACAAAGGTAAGACTTTTCAAGCAAATCACAACCACAGTCCGCACGTATTGAGAATGCTCTCGTTGTTATTGATACCACAAAGGTAAGACTTTTCAAGCAAATCACAACCACAGCTGTCTAAAACCCTTGCTGAATCAGTTGTTATTGATACCACAAAGGTAAGACTTTTCAAGCAAATCACAACTGAAAAAAGTTGATTTGATTTTATTTTGGGTTGTTATTGATACCACAAAGGTAAGACTTTTCAAGCAAATCACAACCAAGAGAATGTTCTCCCAAATTCGCTACTGGTTGTTATTGATACCACAAAGGTAAGACTTTTCAAGCAAATCACAACATAGGACAATCAATGTAGTATGTATTCCTAGTTGTTATTGATACCACAAAGGTAAGACTTTTCAAGCAAATCACAACTAATCGCTCTATTCAGCTTTGCTCTGAGATGTTGTTATTGATACCACAAAGGTAAGACTTTTCAAGCAAATCACAACTGGACAATACTCGTCTTGAACGCCTTAAGTTGTTATTGATACCACAAAGGTAAGACTTTTCAAGCAAATCACAACTGTTTGCAGCATTTGTGTCTCTTCTGCATGTTGTTATTGATACCACAAAGGTAAGACTTTTCAAGCAAATCACAACAATATAATATTTTGTTTTATGCATTATTTAGTTGTTATTGATACCACAAAGGTAAGACTTTTCAAGCAAATCACAACACCGATGAGATTTACAAATAAAATTATAAGTTGTTATTGATACCACAAAGGTAAGACTTTTCAAGCAAATCACAACATAAATGGAATGCCCTTAAGCTTTGTTTCGTTGTTATTGATACCACAAAGGTAAGACTTTTCAAGCAAATCACAACCTTCGTGAAGAGCGTGCCACCGATTGCAGGGTTGTTATTGATACCACAAAGGTAAGACTTTTCAAGCAAATCACAACTGAGAGTTTCGTCCCATCCTTACCATCTTGTTGTTATTGATACCACAAAGGTAAGACTTTTCAAGCAAATCACAACTTAAAAGAAAATGGAAAATTTTAATAGGTGTTGTTATTGATACCACAAAGGTAAGACTTTTCAAGCAAATCACAACACCACTTTGTTTGTACTCTCAACTTTTTTGTTGTTATTGATACCACAAAGGTAAGACTTTTCAAGCAAATCACAACGGAAGAATAGCGTATAAAACTCATGAAGTCGTTGTTATTGATACCACAAAGGTAAGACTTTTCAAGCAAATCACAACAGGGAAGGTAAATCTGCAATAAGATTACGCGTTGTTATTGATACCACAAAGGTAAGACTTTTCAAGCAAATCACAACTTAATAATCGTGGTAAAAAAATGGCAGCGTTGTTATTGATACCACAAAGGTAAGACTTTTCAAGCAAATCACAACTCAATTATACCGATTTTGCTTCTAAAGTCGTTGTTATTGATACCACAAAGGTAAGACTTTTCAAGCAAATCACAACCAATGTGAAGCAAACGCGGCTTAAAGTTCGTTGTTATTGATACCACAAAGGTAAGACTTTTCAAGCAAATCACAACGATTTTGATAGTGCAAAATAATAAATTTAGTTGTTATTGATACCACAAAGGTAAGACTTTTCAAGCAAATCACAACTGAGACGAAAGAGTATGACGTTCCAATGGGTTGTTATTGATACCACAAAGGTAAGACTTTTCAAGCAAATCACAACTAGAACGACTAACAGAAAAAATTTCTCTTAGTTGTTATTGATACCACAAAGGTAAGACTTTTCAAGCAAATCACAACGCATCACGCAAGAGCGCAAGCTGACCCTTCGTTGTTATTGATACCACAAAGGTAAGACTTTTCAAGCAAATCACAACCAGGAGCACGAGTTACGACTTTCTTAGCCGTTGTTATTGATACCACAAAGGTAAGACTTTTCAAGCAAATCACAACTGGCGTGCATATTCTGTCAGACATTCCTGGTTGTTATTGATACCACAAAGGTAAGACTTTTCAAGCAAATCACAACCCCGCCATCTCATTCAACTCACGCTTAGCGGTTGTTATTGATACCACAAAGGTAAGACTTTTCAAGCAAATCACAACAATCTTACCATGAACTCTGCTTCCGCTTACGTTGTTATTGATACCACAAAGGTAAGACTTTTCAAGCAAATCACAACGCGACCTATATATCGCACATTCGTACACGTGTTGTTATTGATACCACAAAGGTAAGACTTTTCAAGCAAATCACAACTATGTGTTGCTACGTTGACACGACCATGTGTTGTTATTGATACCACAAAGGTAAGACTTTTCAAGCAAATCACAACATGAAATTAGTTTCGCCTGTTTTATCTTTAGTTGTTATTGATACCACAAAGGTAAGACTTTTCAAGCAAATCACAACCAAAATTATTGATTATATCTACACTAATGGGTTGTTATTGATACCACAAAGGTAAGACTTTTCAAGCAAATCACAACTACTTTTGCTTGACATGAAAACAATAGATTGTTGTTATTGATACCACAAAGGTAAGACTTTTCAAGCAAATCACAACTCACGAGAAGAAACACTACCATCTGTTAAGGTTGTTATTGATACCACAAAGGTAAGACTTTTCAAGCAAATCACAACTCGATAGAAGTGAGAGTTTTAAGAGTAGAGGTTGTTATTGATACCACAAAGGTAAGACTTTTCAAGCAAATCACAACTATCGCAAAGTAGTTTCACGCTGTTTTGCAGTTGTTATTGATACCACAAAGGTAAGACTTTTCAAGCAAATCACAACAAGCATTCGCTACTGATGCTTCTGTACGTGTTGTTATTGATACCACAAAGGTAAGACTTTTCAAGCAAATCACAACAAGGGTCTTCTTCGCAAGTGCATCCTTCAAGTTGTTATTGATACCACAAAGGTAAGACTTTTCAAGCAAATCACAACATTCTGAAAGAAGATTAGATAAACAACCAGGTTGTTATTGATACCACAAAGGTAAGACTTTTCAAGCAAATCACAACACTCTGGTGCTAAAGTAGCTGCTAATAGTGTTGTTATTGATACCACAAAGGTAAGACTTTTCAAGCAAATCACAACCTGCTGACGCTCAAGATGACTTCATGAGTGTTGTTATTGATACCACAAAGGTAAGACTTTTCAAGCAAATCACAACAACGGCACAGGTCAAGCACTTGGTTCTCGTGTTGTTATTGATACCACAAAGGTAAGACTTTTCAAGCAAATCACAACAAATTCCTGTTCTGTTTGAGTATCACCGCAGTTGTTATTGATACCACAAAGGTAAGACCTTTCAAGCAAATCACAACTCTTCGTCGTCGTCAGCTAACTGTTGTCCCGTTGTTATTGATACCACAAAGGTAAAACTTTTCAAGCAAATCACAACTTATCATTTATTATACTTTCTCGTCACAATGGGGATTGCTATTAATACCACAAAAATGGTATTTTTAGATGAAAAAGACTATTTGCAAGGATTTTTGTAATAATTACAAGGGATATTCTTTGCCGTTTAAGGGGAATTATATATCTTTGCCGACGATTTCAGAACGAGGAGTGGAAGACTACTGTTAACGAAGTTCTAAAGACAAAAGGACAAGGGATTTAGTGGATAACATTCTGAGTGAGAAAACGAGTTCATTATAGGATAATAGTGAGTTCATTATAGGATAATAGTGAGTCTATCATAGGGTAAGAGCATATCCAGCATGGAATTAACTTAAAATCATCGTAGAATAAAACCTGCTCACAGCAGACGAGAGGATTAATTAGAGTAAGTCAAAGGCCTGCTCACAGCAGACGAGAGGGTTAATTAGAGTAAGTCAAAGGCCTACTCCCAGTTAGACGAGAAGAAAAATTAGAGTAGGTGAAAGGCCTACCCACTGTAAATAAAAAGCCTAACGAAAGTGACTAAAAGGCCAGCTCACAGTAATTAGAAAGCCTAATTAGCGTAAGTGAAGGGCCTACTTATCGTAAAAAAGAGGCTTAATTAGCGTAAGTGGAAGGCTTAAACATAGCAGATGGGAAATAAAAAAATAGTGGACAAAAAGTTAAGAACAGGCAGAGAGATATATAAAAGAGTGTTTATTAAATTCATGATATAAATCAATAACAGATTATGAGTAAAGTTAATTTATTATTAGACTTCGTTCTAAATACCGCAGCATCGCTGAAAGGTACAGGTATTCATTTAATACGTATAGCAATCTTCATCATCTTTGTATGGATTGGTGGGTTGAAGTTTTGGAACTATGAGGCAGAGGGTATTGTGCCATTCGTGGCAAACAGTCCATTTATGAGCTTCTTCTACACAAAGAAAGCACCAGAGTATAAGGACTACAAGCTCAAAGAAGGCGAGTTTGACAAGGTCAAGCACGACTGGCATGAAGCCAACAACACCTACACCTTCTCTCATGGTTTAGGTATTGCCATTATGTCATTTGGCATTTTGACCTTATTAGGTATCTGGTTTCCAAAGATTGGTTTCGTTGGTTCAGGCCTTGTCATTCTCATGACGTTTGGCACGTTGTCCTTCCTTGTCACGACTCCCGAAGTATGGGTACCCGACTTAGGAAGTGGCGAGCACGGGTTCCCGTTACTTACAGGTGCGGGTCGTCTGGTTATCAAGGATGTATGTATTCTGGCCGGAGCGGTCGTTGTATTGGCCGATTGTGCACAACGAATTCTTAAAAAGAATAAAAGATAAAACGATTAAAACGACGAGGGGGATGTGGCGACACATCCCCTTTTTTCGTCTCACTCGTTAAATACTTCGGCAACTGTTCTGTTACTTTTATCACAGAAAGAACATTACACATTATATCGTCTCACCATGATATACACTATTAATGTATCCGTCTTTCTCCCTTCCCCGACCTACGCATATAACAGAAAGAACGTTTCCCCTGCCCATAAACTGAATATTTACGCCACGACAAGAGGGTCAGTCTTTCGCAAGATAGCCCTAAAATAATCCTTTCGTAACCCCCTTTCTCTATCATACGGAGCCTCAACAGCGTGTGTACAAATCCTCTACACAACATTTGAAAGCGGTAAAAAAACACTCACAGATAAGCCTTTCAAGGGTTTATCCGACCACTCGAATAATGTTTCAAGCATCCCATTCCACATCTCGGAGAACACCTGTAAAATTATGAAAAAACATTACATAACACCGAGTTAAACACCCTCTACACAAGGGTATAACCTCCCCTATCACCAACATCATAACCTTCAAAGAATCAGCTTATTACAAACAGCGTTCGAGAAGACGCCCTTCATGCCTCAAGAAGGGCCTTCTCTGCATGCAAGAAGGGCATGTTCTCGAACGTAGAAGGGCCTCTTCTGCCACCTTGAAGAGCATGTACTATGAACAAGAGGGACGAAAAAAGTTGACAAGGGGAGAAGGTGGATGTGGGGACCTCCCCCAGCCCCTCCGAAGGAGGGGAGCCCAAACCTGCTATGAGAAAGTGCACGATGTTTGTTTTTGTGGGTATGAAATATGATGTTACTTACAAGCTGCTTTAAGACTCAATACTAAACAGCTGGTATCCACAAAATCACTTCATCAACAACTAACACCTATCATCTAACACCCACAAAAACACTTCATCAACACCTAACATTCAACACCTAACACCCACGAAAGCACTTCATCAACACCTAATATTTAACACCTAACACCCAATACATCAACACCTAACACCCAACACATCAACAACTAACACCCACAAATGCACATCATCAACACCTAACACTCATTACTCATCACCCACAAAAGCACTTCATCAACAACTAATATTTAACACCTAACACCCAATACATCAACACCTAACACCCATGAAAGCACTTCATCAACACCTAACATTCAAAACCTACCACCCAACACATCAACACCTAACGCCCACGAAAGCATTTCATCAACACCTAACATTCAAAACCTACCACCCAACACATCAACACCGAACACCCACAAAAGCACTTCATCAACACCTAACATTCAACACCTAACACCCAACACATCAACACCTAACACCCTCAAAAGCACTTCATCAACACCTAACATTAAACACCTAACACCCAACACATCAACACCTAACACCTTCAAAAGCACTTCATCAACACCTAACATTAAACACCTAACACCCAACACATCAACACCTAACACCCAACCCATCAACACCTACCACCCAAGAAAACATCCAATAAAACCCTCTCAGACGCCACTTTTCTACAAACAATATAAGATAACATCGTCAATTCTCAGAGTAATTCGCTATCTTTGCAGACAAAGTTGAATCCAATGACTACGGAATACAATATACAGGCAAAGGTGCATCTTCTTGTCAGTTGGCTCTGTTTGATACTACTATTCGTCATCACAGGCTGCAAGGAGACAACCCCTTCACGGTCGTTATCAGAGCGAGAGTTCCACTATGCCGACCGTTTGTCTGCATTGTCTATAGACAAGAATGGCTATTGGATTGGCGGAGAGACGGGTGTTATATGGCATATCAATGGAGACGAAAGGAAGCGTTATTACACAGGGCTCGACCGCATCTATGACGTAGCACGCGACCCTTCGCATCCTAATCAGATTTGGATTGCATCACGTAATGCCGGTCTGCAGTTATGGAATATAGCTGCCGACACACTCCTCCATCAGCTTACCTACGACATTCCCGGCAAGGGTAGCCGCTATTCTCCCTACGATATAACGATAACAGCCAAGCACCTCTATGTCGCTACGTCACAAGGTCTTTTCTCCATGCCTATCAGTCAGCCGCAGCAAGGACTGACCCTACTCTACCCTATCAAAGCGGCGTCAGCAACCCAGTGTTGCGAACCCTTCTTGGTCAACAACCTCTGCCCCATCGATGACAAGTGGCTCTTTGCTGCCACACAGGCCGGAGTAATAAGCATAAACCTACACACGCAGAAAACAGAACTACGTCATAAAGGTGAGAATATACGCAAGGTAGCCTTCTATGACGGTCATCTCTGTATTCTTTCTGACAATCAACTAACGATAGAAAACATCAACGGAGCTGACAGCAAGCACTTTCCACTGCCCCAGTCGGTGCTGTCCTTTTATAAAGCAGGCTCGACCTACTATTTCATTACATCATCGAGAATACTCCTATCCGACAATTTAAAGCGTTTTGTCAGTATTCCTCTCCGCAATAATGTACCCGACAATCCACATCGGATAGCCATTGCCGACGATGGGAACGGCTTCTCCATCCTCCTTACAAAGAACGCTCTATGGCGCATCCCTCACCATCTTGGCATCTTCAATGCCAACCCTCCAGTTGTTGCAGCATGTAGGACGGGTAATGACCTCATCTATGTAAACAACCAGCACGAGCTGTTTCGCCAGAAAGCCGACGAACTCATAGCCAAGAAGGTATATGACTTTGAAGACGACGAGTTGCCAAAAGAGATGTTTGCCGATGGCGAAGACATCTATTATTATACGGCTAATAATCAGGTGTTCAGACTCAGCATTGGCGAACAATACCTTATCAACCAGCTCTTCAAGCGTCCACAACTGCTGACACAACCAAGGACACGTATCACCTCGATGGCCCTTCTGCCCCATGCGAACAAACTACTACTCGGTGTGCAAGACTATCTGCTGTCAGTAGACTGCCGTAATGGGAAGACAGACACGGTGAAATCGATGAATAACAGGTATATTACAGCCTTCTATCAAAGCCAAGAAAGTGGCAAGATATACATCTCGACCCTTAATCACGGTGTGTTTGTCAGCAAGGGAAAGCAGGTGGAACGCATCGCAGGAACCGAGCACATGGTGTTTGTCAATAGTCTCTGCACCTACAATTCGCCACGCCCTCGCCTACTCCTCCTCACCAATCACTATCTTCAAATACAAGGAGCTGACTCCATTCGGACCGATGGAAGCAATCAAATCTTTTGTATCAATGACAGTATTGTCTATACAATACCAGAGATGGGGATACACAAATACAAGATAAAAAACAACCGACTCTACGATTGTGGTAGTTTCTTTGATGACATACATTTCAATGCTCAGGCCGCTTTCAGCCTTAACAACACGCTCTACATTGGTTCTGACCTTGGCGTGATACAGTTGACTCCAGGCAAAGAGGAGGCTGCCAAGTGGATTACCTTTGATAATAAAGCCCCCAGCCTACAACTTATTGGCATCATCCTCTTCACGATGATGAGTATAATAGGTATCATTCTCTTCAGCTATCGTAGGCACAAGACATTGACTTACAAGCAGCTCCAGTTAAGTAAAGACGACCTTCGCCATCGCTTAGAAGCGTTGGCAGGCCTAAAAGACAGACTGACAGAGAACGAACAAAACACACTTGAAGCTATTAGTAATGAGATAGAAACGATTAACATCAGTTCTCAAAGTCTGCGAGCTAACAATGAGCTGTTCGCCAACCTATCAGCCCGCATTGCCCGACTAAACCGTGACACAGCCCTCCAGATGGTGAAGTTTCTTAACGAACAGATCGACCGCATCCACCAATACGAAGTATATGAATGTAGCCAGATGATACACGACTCGGAAGAAGCCCGTAGCACAGATAACATCGAAATCATCATCGAACAATGCAAGAAGAACGAGATGTGGCTCAATCATATACAAGAGATTAAGGAGCGACTCGATAAGTTCTATCGGTCGACCGAAGGCACGCTCGTCCTCAGCGGACTGAACGATGGCATGAGAGAAAGGCTGCAACATATACAAGAAGCAACCAAACATCTGACGATAGCCGAGGTCTATTCAGACTTTATCGTGGTCAAGGAACAATACGAAAACATCTTTACTCCGAAGGGACTAAAGGTTATTTGCGATTATATCTCAGCCAGTATCGCACAATTGCAACGGCTGAAAGGCTACGAAGAGATGGCAGAAAGCCTATTAAACGAACTGCAAACAATAGAGAAAGATATCGACAATCGTGACCGTATCGTACTGCTGCGTCTGTTGCAAACTATCGACAATCGCATCACACAAATCAAGTACTTAAATACGCTCCAACAGCTGATAGAAGAATATACCACCATACACGATAATATAAAAAAGGAGAATGAAGAACGAAGAATGAAGAAGTTTCATTCAAAACTCTTTGCTGACATCGACTCTGCTACACGTGATGTCACAGACCAGATGGTGCATATCTCAGAGCAATTCTTCATTAGCTTTGCCACAACAGACAAAGAAGTGTGCCAAGAGATATTCCACTTTACGAGCGTAAACAGCCAGCAAGTGCGGGTACTCATCCTGCTGCTTGCCATGCCAAGAGTGAAGCGTACACTCCTGCCGGGGATGTTAGGTATCTATGGAAACCTAAACCCTGTTGTCAGTCGACTCTATCATAGTAAGATAGGAGATAACAAGACGCTACTCGACGAGTATTGTAAGCGTAATACAAGTAGTATCGTCAATTATATTACAAAGCTATCAGAATAATCATAACAACTGATAACCAGCATATTAAGAATAGTTGCATCCATTTATTTTAGGCAAATAATAGGATGCAACTATTTTTATTTAGGCTTTTAATATACCTTTGCAACAACAGAAACAAATAGTCTTTTAATTAATACAAAATTATAAATTCAAATCTATTATGATGACAAAGAAAACCTTAGTCGTTGGTCTGCTGGCTATGTTCTCAGTGACCACTTTCGCACAGACAACTACAAAGAAGATTAAAGACGTTCGTACACAGCCCGACCTCTACTACCTTCAGGATGGCCAACAGGCAAGTTCTCTCGAACTGCTCCCTGCTCCTCCGCAGCCAGGTAGCATCCAGTTCCTTTACGATCAGGCTCAATATCAGTGGGGAAAGATGCAGCGCGACACCCCACGAGGCGACCAAGCAGCAGCTGACGCACGTGTAGGTGGCGACGGAGTACCTAATGCCTTCTCTGAAGCCTTCGGTATTAAGATTAGCAAAGAGACAACTCCAGAGATCTACAAGCTCGTCTTGAATATGCGTGAGGACGCTGGCGACTTGGCTACACGCAGTGCTAAAGACCACTACATGCGTGTTCGTCCATTCGCTTTCTACAAAGAGATGACTTGCAACCCAGAGCAACAACAGGAGCTATCAACCAATGGTTCTTATCCATCTGGCCATACAGCTATCGGTTGGGCAACCGCTCTTGTACTCTCAGAGATTAATGTCGACCGTCAAAATGAGATACTTGAACGTGGCTATCAGATGGGCCAGAGCCGTGTTATCTGCGGTTATCACTGGCAGAGCGACGTAGATGCAGCACGCATTGTCAGCGCTGCTGTCGTAGCACGTCTCCATGCTGACCCAGCTTTCCAAGAGCAGTTAGCTAAGGCGAAGAAGGAGTTTGCGAAGCTAAAGAAGGAGGGTAAGATTGCAAAGAGCACCTTTAAGGCTGCCAACTAAGCCGTAAAGAAAAAGCGAGAAAGAAGTTAATTTCATCTGATGATATCAACTATCAGTCAGAGACTTAACTCCTTTTTCTCCCTCAACCTATCACTCTCTTTAGAATAGAAAACCTACTTTTATAGAATATAGACAACATAAATACATCTATGAAAAGAATTATTCTTATGGCAGCCTGTGGCTTAATGGCCTGTACAGGTGCCTTTGCTCAAGACGAAGAGCCAAAGTTAGTAGTTAAACCCTCAGGTCGTATCCTCATGGATGCAGGCGTTATGCACTCAACAGACGAGACACTTAACGACCAACTTAACGATGGTGTTGCCATCCCAGACGTACGTATGGGAGTCAGCGCAACCTACGGTAAATGGAAAGCTAAGATCGATGTCGGTTATGCTCGACAAAGTCTTTCTCTCAAGGACATCAGCCTCGACTACAATTTCGACAAAGAGAACCTTATTCGTATGGGCTACTTTGTACATCAGTATGGCCTCCAGAGCGGTACATCCTCAAGCTTTAAGATTTCGATGGAGGAGCCTTTGGCCAACCAAGCCTTCTTCAATAGCCGTTTGATAGGTGCTATGTACGTGCATGCTGGCGATAAGTTCCACGCTACAGCATCAGTGTTTGCAGAGAACGATGCAATGAAGATGACCACTGATAAGCTCGGTAACGAGGCATGGGGTGCGATGACACGATTAGTATGGCGCCCATTGACTGAGCGTGGTAAGATTTTCCATATCGGTATCAGTGGTGCTTACGAGTCACCACGTTATAACAAGACTGCTGCTCTCAGCCATAAGTCTTACACCTTAAGAGCTCCTTTCCCAACACGTATAGCCAACGTCGCAGCTCAAGAGGCTACCATCTCTGACGCTAAAGCACTGTGGAAATTCTCTCCAGAAATGAACCTTGCGGTTGGTAACTTTGGTCTTGAAGCTCAGTACTTCTACGTAGGTATCAAGCGTGACAACGCCATGCCAAACTACAGTGCATGGGGTGCTTATAGCAATGTACGCTACTTGCTCAAGGGTCAAGGTTATACTTATACCAAGGCAGATGCGGGTATTGCCACCCCAGACCCAGGTTCTATGGAGCTTGTTGCGGCCTATAACTACTCAACCTTAACGGACAAGAACGCCAATATCTACGGTGGTAAGGTTAACGATTGGTCGTTGACTTTCAACTATTACCTCAATAAGTACATGATTTGGCGAGTACGTGGTTCTATCACACGGGCCACTGACAACGCTGCATTCAACAATAATACGTTCTCTATCTTAGAGACTCGTCTGCAGATAAAGTTCTAAAACTCTGATAATTCACAACCTATTATCGCACACTATGGGTTGTGAATTATTACTTAATAAAGTATTACTACAATGAGAAAAATCAATTCTTTCGTCCTCCTTCTGATACTGGCTCTACTCTGCCCAGTATTGGCTCAGGCACAGCTTCAGCGTTCTGACGCTTTCAAAGAGAAATATAAACTAAAAGAGGTTGTTATCCTCTCTCGTCATAACATCCGTTCACCGCTTTCAACCAATGGTTCTGCACTGAGCAAGATGACGCCACACGAGTGGACAAACTGGTCATCGGCTGCCAGCGAGTTAACGCTCAGAGGTGGTGTGTTAGAGACTGAGATGGGACAGTTCTTCCGTAAGTGGACCATCGAGACAGGGCTGTTCAAAGACAATTATGTACCTTCTATTGATGAGGTAAACGTGTATGCTAACTCCATGCAACGCTGTATCGCTACGGCACAATACTTCTCAAGTGGGTTCATGCCAGTGGCTGGCTTACGCGTAAACCACCGTTATGTACCTTCAAAGATGGACCCAATCTTCTTCCCACGCCTTACTAAGAGTACACCTGCCTTCCGCTCTGAAGCAATGAAGCAAATCAACGCCATGGGTGGAAAAGAGGGGCTTGTTGGTATCAACAAGGGATTAAAAGAAAGCTACGACCTCATTGCCAAGGTCTTAGACATGAAGCAAAGCGAGTATTATAAGAAAGGAGAAGTAAAGGACTTCACCACCAACGACACCCAAATCACGCTCGAACTCAATCAGGAACCAGGCATGAAAGGTTCGTTGAAGAATGCTAACTCGGCCTCTGATGCGTTTATCCTTCAGTATTACGAGGAGCCTGATGGCATGAAGGCAGCCTTTGGTCATAAGCTCACAACGGACGATTGGACTAAGATCGCTAAGGTGAAAGATGTCTATGGAGACGTTCTTTTCACAGCACCTATCGTAGCTGTCAACGTTGCTCACCCTCTTCTACAGTATATGTATGATGAGTTAAACGACAAAGACCGTAAGTTTACCTTCCTCTGTGGCCACGACTCAAACATTGCCAGCGTCGATGCTGCCCTTGGAGTAGAGGAGTATTCACTCCCAAACTCTATCGAGAAGAAGACACCTATCGGTTCAAAGCTTGTTATAGAGAAATGGGTTGATGCTACAGGAAAGGCTTTTATAGCCGTAAACCTCGTTTATCAGAGCACTGACCAGCTCAAACAGATGTCTTTACTCGACCTCCAACACGCTCCACAGATTTTCTCTTTGAAGCTGAAGGGCCTCAATCAAAATACTGACGGACTATATACTTTCGAGGATGTCAACGCTCGCTTCCTCCAAGCTATCCGTGCATACGATGATATTAAGTAAATAAGTAGTGGACAAGTAGACGAGTTCTGGAGTTAACAAGTAGACGAGTTACTTGTGATGTAAGCCATCACTCGTTCCTCTGTTATTATGTCTCTCATGTAAGTTGACAAGTTAACACGTTACAATTAAACGAGTTAATTGTTCTGTTACCACCCCCTTCCGTTCCTATGTTACTATGTCTCTCTTACAAGCAGCTCGTTAACTCGTCTACTCGTCCACCTTGTCTACTTACTCTGTTACCCTGTCTCTATTACAAGCAGCTCGTTAACTCGTCTACTCGTCCACCTTGTCTACCAGTCTACTCTCGCCTACCATACTTATAAATCGTATATCCGTCTGTCCCTTTCCCATCCCCTATATATCTGAAAGAAGAAGGGAAGGCACCCTTGACAATAGGCTCTGTAGCATACTCATAACCAAAGGTATCAGCATCAACAGCTATCACATGCAAAGGATAATACACATGGTTCTTGTCCTTTGCATAATTCTCACACTCCATGTCGATTGTCTTATTCACATAAAAAGTGCTGATATCCACATCTTTCATAGGCTCAACATATCTGACAAGGACAGCCGAGTCACCTAAAGCAGCATAGATTTTATCATTATGCCGCCAATAGAAACCAATCCGTTCGTTCTCTTTCAATTGCCTCCAATGCCCACGTTCCTTATAATCACCGTAGGGTTTACAGGCCACAAGGAGCAATAAAGTAACAAGAATAAACACGTGTCTCATATCCATATAGACTTTATCAGAGTAAAAAAAACAGCTGATTGACAGCGATTACTTCAGATACTCATCATCACGAACAAGCACCTTCTCTATCTTACCAACATACATCGTGTGAAGATTTCCTTCTGGATAAGCCTGCTCGAAAATGTCTTTATCAACAAAGCCACTCTCTTTTAAGTCGGCAACATACTCTTTCTTACAGATAAGAACCATCTTTGCTTCCTTAAAATAAACACTATTATCGGCAAAAACCTTTGTCAGTCCTGCCTTCTCTATCTTGTCTTCATCACGTCCAGAGACCGTACCGAGATAGGCCATCTGCTTCTTGAAAGATGCGTCCATGACACAGAGTGTGAAGTAGTCTTCCCTGTCTACGAATGTCTTTGTATATCTACTGGCACGGATATAGGTCACTGCTGTTGGGTCGTTATGGCCCCACATACAGCCAAGGTGTCCCCAACTGATTGTCATAGTGTTACATCCATCCTGCTCATTACCTGCTGAGACTAACATCCACTCCCTACCTAAAAGGTCGAATGGATTGAACTTTAAGTCCTTATAACTTACTTCCTTCATCCTAATTAATTATTTATTATACCAATAAAAACTTTTACCACATACAAAAGTAAGACTTTTATATGGTTAAACAAAGTACTCTGAGAAAAATTTTGGGACAGGGGAACCAGACAAGGGAACAGGCTGCTTGTAAGAGAGACAGGGTAACATAGGAACATTTTTATAGTAACGAGTAGACGAGAGAACTGGCTGCTTATCGAGAAGACAGGGTAACAAAGGAACGTTTTTATAGTAACGAGTAGACGAGAGAACTGGCTGCTTATCGAGAAGACAGGGTAACAAAGGAACGTTTTTATAGTATCGAGTAGACGAGAGAACTGGCTGCTTATCGAGAAGACAGAGTAACATAGGAACATTTTTATAGTAACAAGCAGATTAGCGGACAGGCTGCTTATCGAGAAGACAGGGTAACAAAGGAACGTTTTTATAGTAACTAGTAGACGAGGGAACTGGCTGCTTATCGAGAAGACAGGGTAACATAGGAACTTTTTTATAGTAACAAGCAGATAAGCGGACAGGCTGCTTGTCGAGAAGACATAGTAACAGAGGAACGAGTGATGGCTTACATCACATGTAACTCGTCTACTTGTTAACTCCTAAAACTCGTCAACTTGCAAGAGAGACAGAGTAACAAAGGAACGTTTTTATAGTAACAAATCGACAAGTCGATAAACTAATAGCTTTGTTACTGGTCTCTTTCCGTTCCTATGTTACTATGTCTTTCATGCAAGCAGACTGTTCACTCGTCTATTCCCCGAGTCGCTTACCCCTTAACTTGTTACTGATTAAAAAACCATGTTACTATAAAAAAGTTCCTATGTTACTATGTCTTTCTTACAAGCAGACTGTTCACTCGTCTATTCCCCGAGTCGCTTACCCCTTGACTTGTTACTGATAAAAAAAACATGTTACTATAAAAACGTTCCTTTGTTACTCTGTCTTACCTGCAAGCAGCCTATTCACACGTCAATTCTCCGAGCCGTTTACTCCTCAATTTGTTACTGATTAAAAAAACATGTTACCATAAAAACGTTCCTTTGTTACTATGTCTTTCCTGCAAGCAGACTGTTTACTCGTCTATTCCCCGAGTCGCTTACCCCTTAACTTGTTACTGATAAAAAAAACATGTTACTATAAAAACGTTCCTTTGTTACTATGTCTTTCCTGCAAGCAGACTGTTCACACGTCTTTTCGTTACTATAAAAACGTTCCTTTGTTACTATGTCTCTCTTACAAGCAGCCTGTTCCCTTGTCTCGCATCGGCAGGTTCACCAGTCTACTCAACCCACTTATCCACATAAACTTCTGTAGTTTTTCCAACATAATATTTGTCAGTTTATTGCAAAATGTGTACCTTTGCAATCAAACTAAGGCGGTCACCCATATAAAATCGGGTGATTTGTTATGAAAAGAGAGTAGAGATTTAAGTATAAATAGATAAAAGATAGACACAGTGGATTCAGTTTATAACAAATTAATAGAGTTAGGTATTCGTCCGTCTGTTCAGCGTGTAGCAATCATGAACTATCTCGCTACACATCATACTCACCCTACTGTTGAGGAAGTATTCCTTGCTTTAAAGAAGAAACTCCCTACTGTCAGCCGTACAACAGTATATAACACGCTACGTATGTTGTCTGAACATGGAGCGGCATCAATGATTACTATTGACGATCATCGTGTCTGCTACGATGGTGTAACAGAGCCACATGCACACTTCTTCTGCAAGCGCTGCGAGAAAGTATTCGACTTTGAGGCAATGGAAATGCCACGTTATACGGGCGAAATCGGCAAGGGTTTCAGAATTGACGATACACAGCTTTATTATAAAGGTATCTGTCCTGACTGCCTTAAAGCAATGAGCGAGGAGGAAGGACTTAACTAAGTCTTCCCCTCAATACATGTTACATACACCTATCTAACGCTCTGCACAGAACCAGAATAGGCGACTGACGACAGCTCTCTAATGTATTGAGAAGAGCGTCACACCCATTTATAATACAAAAACAGACAAGGAGACTTTATCTCAAAAGTTGTTTCAACACTGCTTTCCGCTATGTTTTTAAAGGAACATAGCCCATAGTGTGATGCCTTTCAATAGGACTATCGCACAAGTAAAATAAGCATACAACTAACGAAATTACGGCCGTGACCGACACAGTCGGCACATCCGTCAACCCCTACGGACGCACATTCAGTGCGTCCGTTATTTGTTTCTTACTCTCAAACCAAGCTACATCACCCATTTAGAAATTATTTTATAAAACTCCTCACCCACGTATCCCTCCCAACTCAAAACGGCTCTCTCAAACTATCCTCATAACCATCAAGAAATCAAACTATTACAAACTGTACCGAAGAAGACGCCTATTAAGGTTCAAGAAGGGCCTTAGTAACACTCAAGAAGGGCGTCTTCTCCATGCAAGAAAGGCATCTTCTACAACCTTATTAGGCCTCTTCAAAAACGGAACTATGATTTTTCTTTACAAAATACGACCATAATCTCTACCCATACAAGACAATCCAACAAACAGAACCCAACAACTGCCAGAAGATACAAAGTTTCCTTTCATTACCTTCATCGAGCACAGTCACCTTACTTATTAGCTACCAGCTATGTCACACAAGACAAAGGACATGACAGCAAAACAATTCAAGACCGATATTACAATAGGATGTGTGATCGCATTGCATAGTAGGATATCCTTATCATTCGATATATTGGAAGGACCCTACATCTTACTCCTTAAAACATTCGTACAGAGCATTTGAAAACACAGCCTAATACTGCGAACTACCGAGACAAACATCCGACAAGATAGAGAAAATCGGTAACACTACACAAAGAAGGCTTCTTTTATTATTTACAAGATTATTGTAAGTATTCGACATAATATTTGGATATATTAAGTGTTTTACGTATATTTGCAACGTAAACAAGCACAAATACGTCATCACATGATATTAAGAATAACTGTCGAGAACCTACTCTCATTCAAAGAAGAAACTCAAATCAGTTTCGTTGCAGGTAAAAGTGATAAACACTCTGAACAGGTTTGCCGCGCAGAAAAGCGTGACGACATCTCTGTACTCAAAGCGGGTATCATCTATGGAGCCAATGCTTCGGGCAAGAGCAACATCATCAAGGCTGTTGATATACTACAGAAGATTGCGCTGGAAGGCGTCCCTAAGAATGAAGTAGAACCTTTCAAACTTGCTACATTAGGGAACAGACCTTCAAAGGTTGAGATGGAGTTTAAGGTTGGCAAGAAGTATTATGCTTACGGAGTAGAGTTCTCTGTCAAGGGAATTGCCGAAGAGTGGCTGTTTGAAACCAACAGTCGTTCAGACATGGAAGTATTTACACGTAAGGTGTCTGCTGATGGCAATGAATTCACCTTTGGTTCCTTCACTGCGAGCGAAGAAGAGAAACAGCTTGTGAAGTTCATCAGCATGAGTACTCCTAAGAACGATAGTTTTCTTTCAGAATATATCAAACGAAATGGCAAAGGCCTTAACGCCATTACTGAGGTCTATCGTTGGATGAAAGAAAACCTAAAGATTATCTTCCCAAAGACAAGGTTTGAAGGTCTGTCTATCCGTGTGGAAAAAGACAAACAGTTTGCTATTGCCACAAAATCACTCCTTGACTATTTCAATACAGGCATTGTTGATATACGACGAGTAAGGGTGGCTAAGGAGAACTTAGAGTTGCCCAAGGAACTTGTGACAGACATTCTTGCAGAAGCAGAACCTGGTAAAGGGATTGTAGTCGCCTCTCCCTCTAATTCAGCCATCTATTTCTTTGAGTCTGAAAAAGACGGAACTATGTCTATCTATAAGCAGAATACCATCCATAAAGGTGAAGATAATAGAGAGATAGCATTTGAGATGAATGAGGAGTCTGATGGGTCAATAAGGATCATGGACTTCATCCCTATGCTCATTGACCTGCGTCTGAATGAGACGGTCTATCTGATTGATGAGATTGACAGAAGTATGCACCCGATGCTTTCACAGAAGATACTTGAATATTACTTCAGTCACCTCACAGCTGACAAAGACACCCAACTCATCTTCTCTACACACGAATCAAACCTGCTAAACTTAGACTTGATTCGTGCTGACGAGGTATGGTTTGTTGAGAAAGATGCTGTTGGAGCCTCTCATTTCACCTCCCTTGCAGAGTACAAACCAAGGGAGGATGTTCGTAAGGGATACCTACAAGGTAGATATGGGGCCATCCCCTTCTTTGCACCTATTAATAGTCTAAAGTGGTAAACAATGAGAAAACACAAGAGAAAGAAGCTATCATCTTATACTTTATCGAACTCATCTATTATTTCAAAGAGGGCTAATATGGTCGCTGTGAGGACTTAGCAAACATATAAACGGTAAAGATGACGAGCCATACCTATTATTAGTATCATTACACAATACACCCCAAAACGACAAAACACACCTTGTATAGCAATAGACACATTAGGACACAAGAAATGTAATTCAAGCTAATACTTTGCATGAAAGAGGATGGATAGTCTTTCATATAATAAAAAGTTTGGTAGTTTCAGTTGTTATTTGTATCTTTGCATGTATTTAGAAAATAAGCAAAACAATTATATAGTATGGCAAAGAAATTCGCCGAGCACAAGGGACTTGACCTTGTTAGCACAAATCAGGAAGTATTGAAAGAGTGGGAGAAGAAAGATATCTTCCACACACCGCAAGGCGGGCTGGGATACTCATGGATTGCCTGTAGAGTTGGGTGTAGAAAAAGAGTTGGGTATCACAAAGAAAGATATCGACAACCATGCATCTGACAAGTATATTTCAACAGAGGAATATAATCATAAGTGTCGTGAGAATGTAATGAAGTTCACTGCTGAATGGCAGCAGTTGACTGAACAGATGGGCTATTTCGTTGATATGGAACACCCATATATTACATACGACAACAAGTATATTGAGACCCTATGGTGGCTCCTTAAGCAACTCTATAACAAGGGGTTATTATATAAGGGTTATACCATTCAGCCTTACTCACCGGGTGCTGGTACTGGTCTGTCAAGCCATGAGCTAAATCAGCCTGGCTGCTATCGTGACGTAAAGGACACTACCGTTACGGCACAGTTTACTATCCCTACAGAGGATTGGAAGGCATTGGCTGACAAGGCAAACTTGCCAAAGGAGACATGGGGCAAGCCATGCTTCGTAGCATGGACAACCACCCCATGGACACTGCCATCCAACGTTGCGCTCTGTGTTGGTCCAAAGATTGAATACGTCATTGTCGAGACTTATAACCCATACGACGCAGAGAAACTGACGCTCATCATGGCTGCCAGTCGTGTAGCAGCGTATCTGAAGTCAGAAGGAGAGATAACTGATGGTGGCGAACTGCCAGCCTACGAGCGTGGCGACAAGTACGTTCCTTATCGTATCGTAGGTCGTGTGATGGGTACAGAACTTGAGGGTCTGCACTATCAACAGCTCATGCCATGGGTAAAGCCAGTTGAACAGACGGGCGATTATGCACCTAAGTTTGTGAACGATTACGCAGCTGCTCACCCAGAGAAGGTGTTTGCCAGTGAAGATGGTCGTGACAAGTTTGTGGAGATGGAGAGCGAGGCTTTCCGTATCATCCTTGGCGATTACGTCACAACAGAAGATGGTACTGGTATCGTACACATTGCTCCTACCTTCGGTGCTGACGATGCTAAGGTGGCAAAGGATGCGAACATCCCTGCCCTCTACTTGATTTCTAAGAAGGGCCAGACACGCCCAATGGTCGACCTCCAAGGTAAGTACTATACTATTGACGAGTTAGACCAGAATTTCGTAAAAGCCTGTGTCAACGTTGAAGCATACGGTCATCATGCAGGTGACTATGTGAAGAACTCATACGACCCCCGCTTCAATCCTGATGGTGTATGGGACAAGAAAGCCTCAGAGAAAGCCGAGGACTTGAACATTGTCCTTTGTATGGAGATGAAGCAGGATGGTACTGCCTTCAATATCCAAAAGCATGTACACAACTATCCTCATTGCTGGCGTACGGATAAGCCAATCCTCTACTACCCTCTTGACAGCTGGTTTATCAAGGACACAGCAAGGAAGGAACGCATGGTAGAGTTGAACAAGACGATCCATTGGCAGCCTGAATCAACTGGTACTGGCCGCTTCGGAAACTGGCTCGAGAACCTGAATGACTGGAACCTCAGCCGTTCACGCTTCTGGGGAACACCACTGCCAATATGGCGTGATGAGAACCGTGGCGAGAAGTGTATAGGCTCTGTTGAGGAACTATATAACGAGATTGAGAAGGCTGTCGCAGCTGGTATCATGGCGAAAAACCCATTGAAAGAGGCTGGCTTCGTGGTAGGTGACTTCAGTCAAGAGAACTATGATAAGATTGACCTACACCGTCCTTACGTTGACGACATTGTCCTCGTAAATGATGAAGGTAAACCAATGCACCGTGAATCAGACCTTATTGATGTATGGTTTGACAGCGGCTCTATGCCTTACGCTCAACTTCACTATCCATTTGAAGGTGAGATTAATGCAGAGAGATTGAAGGCTACGGGTAAGACTGAGGCTGAATATCGCAACCAATTAGTACACTCATGCTATGAGGGCGTGGCTGTTCCACCAGCATTCTTCCCTGCAGACTTCATTAACGAGGGTGTTGACCAAACTCGTGGTTGGTTCTTTACACTCCATGCGATTGCTACTATGGTGTTTGACTCAGTTGCTTTCAAGAACGTTATATCAACGGGTCTTGTGCTTGATGCCAAGGGCAACAAGATGAGTAAGCATGTGGGGAATGTGACAAACCCATTCGAAATGATGGACAAATACGGTGCCGACCCTGTACGCTTCTATATGATGACTAACAGCGAACCATGGGATAACTTGAAGTTCGACCCAGAAGGCGTTGATGAGTGTCGTCGTAAATTCTTCGGTACCTTATATAATACGTATAGCTTCTTTGCTCTCTATGCAAATGTTGACGGCTATGATGCTACAACATGCGAGTCTGTAAAGGCCGAGGCACCCGAGATTGACCGTTGGATTATCTCTAAGCTTAACTCCCTCATAAAGGGTGTTACAACAGAGTTAGAGAACTTTGACCCAACACGTGCAGGTCGTCTTATCGACTCATTCGTGAACAACGACCTCAGTAACTGGTATGTTCGTCTGAACCGTAAACGCTTCTGGGGCAAGGAGATGAGTGCTGACAAGAAGAGTGCATACGACACGTTATACACTTGTCTGATGACTGTTGCACGTCTGTTGGCGCCTTTCGCTCCATTCTATGCCGACCAGCTCTACTCTGACTTGGGTGGTAAACTGGAGAGCATACACCTGGATCGCTGGCCAGTAGCCAACGAGTCTGTTATTGATGCTGACCTTGAAGCACGTATGGACATGGCACAACGCATTACGTCAATGGTTCTCGCTTTGCGTCGTAAGGTCAACATCAAAGTACGTCAGCCATTGGCACAGATCATGGTCCCTGCTATCGATGCAACACAGAAGAAGCATATCGAGGCTGTAGCAGACCTTATTAAACACGAGGTGAATGTTAAAGACCTCACATTCGTTGAGGGTCAAGGCATCCTTGTCAAGAAGGTTAAGTGCAACTTCCGTATTATGGGTAAGAAGTTCGGCAAGTTGATGAAGCAAGTAGCAGCCCGCATGGATGCGCTCTCACAGGACGAGATTGCTGCTTTGGAGGCTACTGGCGAGTTCAATTTCGACTTAGAAGGACAGCCTATCAAGGTTGAGGCTGCTGATGTAGAAATCATTTCAGAGGACATCCCAGGCTGGCTGGTAAGCAACGAGGGTAACTTGACTGTTGCGCTGGAGGTTGAACTGACAGAAGACCTACGTCGTGAAGGAATGGCACGTGAGCTGATCAATCGTATACAGAACCTCCGTAAGGAGACTGGTCTTGAGATTACTGACCGCATCTCTGTTGTTATCGAGCCAAATAAAGAGGCTGAGGCAGCAGTAGCATCATTCGGTGAACTCATTAAGACACAGGTTCTTGCCAACGATATCACACTCGCAGAAAACAATGGAACAGATGTTGAATTTGACGAATTCAGCCTCCATATTGAAATAAGAAAAGACTAATAAGAATACTGGGGTGTGTAAGCCACTCACCTATAAGCCCAAGACAATAGCGGACGTGTCATGTGCACGTCCCTATTATCAGGCTTTCAACAGTTCCTATATATCATAATTACTTTCATAACCTAATTCAATTTTATCTTATGGAAACCAAGAAGCGTTATTCCGATGAGGAACTCGAGGAGTTCCGAACGATAGTAAATGACAAGTTAGCGATTGCAAAGTCTGACTACGACGAGACGATGAAGATTCTGATGAATAAGAATACTAACGATGTTAATGATACGTCACCTACGTACAAGGCATTGGAGGAAGGTAGTTCTAATCAGACCAAAGAAGAGTTGGTTCAGATGGCGCAACGTCAGCAAAAGTTTATCCAAGCTCTCCAAGCAGCACTCGTAAGAATCAACAATAAGACGTACGGCATCGACCGTATCACAGGAGAGCTTATCCCTAAGGAACGCTTACGTATCGTGCCACATGCGACACTAAGCGTAGCTTCTAAGATGGCAAATAAAAATCACTAATGAATAGTAAACAGAAAAAACAAAGCTTGATAGCGACCTTACTGATAATTCTATTAATATTAATAGACCAGATTATTAAGGTCGTTGTCAAGCTTAATATGAATTTAGGTGACTCTATCCATATCTTCGATTGGTTTCAGATACAATTCATCGAGAATAATGGTATGGCATGGGGAATGGAGTTAGGAAGCAAGCTCTTCCTAAGTGTCTTCCGTATTGTAGCGATAGGTTTTCTTATCTGGTATATATCGAATCGTATCAAACGAGGGGCAAGAATGGGCTATATCATTGTCTTATCAATGATTACAGCAGGTGCTGCAGGCAATATCTTTGACTCTCTTTTCTATGGACAGATATTCACCGCTTCTACTCCATACTACGTAGAAGGGGCTACACCAGCCACACTTGTCTCATGGGGACAAGGCTATGCTCCGGTGTTAATGGGCAAGGTCGTTGATATGTTCTATTTCCCTCTTTTCCATGGAACATTCCCCGATTGGTTCCCAGTTTGGGGTGGAGAGTCATTCACCTTCTTCTCTCCTATATTCAACTTTGCAGACTCTTGCATCTCAGTAGGCGTCTTCATCATCATTCTTGCATTCCGAAAGGATTTCAACGGATGGGTACCAACCACAGAGAAGAAGGTTATTGACAAAGAAAACATTGCTGATAACCAGTAGATAGACAATGAGAAGTAAATATTTGGTCCGTCCTTTCGTCACGCTCTGTGTAGTATTACTTGCACTCCTCGTCGTAAGTTGTAAGCCAACTATCCCTTCAGAGTATATCCAACCATCGGAGATGGAGGATATGCTTTACGATTATCATATATCTATGGCAATGGTTAATCGTGAAGGTTATACGGATGTCAAGCAGAAAGCATATAAGTTAGCAGTAATGAAGAAATATGGTGTATCGGAAGAGAAGTTCGATAGGTCACTTCAATACTATATGCGACATACAGAGAAACTACACGATATCTATGTCGACCTAACAAAGCGATTGGAGAATGAAGCACGTAGCCAAGGTGCTTCAGAGAGCGAGTTGGCTCAATACGGCAATATTACTTCTAAGGGAGACACCACTGACATCTGGCGTGGAAAACGCTCGTTGATACTTTCTCCGTACGCTCCTGTCGACCGTGAGACCTTTGAAATCAAGGCAGACACAGCATTTCATAAGGGCGATCGACTACTCATGAGTTTCGACTCACAGTTTATTATACAAGACGGGATGCGTGATGCAATCATCATGATGGTAGTTACTTACACAAATGACAGTATCATCACACAATACCAACACATCACTTCTGATTCTCGCAACTCTCTGACAATCGACACAAGCGACTCTTTACGGATAAAGAACATACGTGGCTATTTCCTAATGTTAAAGGGACAACAGCCATCAAGTACGTTCAAGATGCTTATAATCAATAACATCCAACTCGTTCGTATGCATGTTCAACAACAAGAGTCGGCTCAGCCAAAGGATTCTCTACAACAGTCTGACCCTATCCGAACCATCGGTGGCGAACCTGTCAGCCCTGAGGCAGCCTCCAGCAATCCCCCTGCTCCACCAACGAGGACACCTGAAGACGCAAGGAGAGAACGAGGGATACCAGACAGGCCAGACAAGTTATGACAGACTCCCCAAAGTCCTTAAGACGCATCGCAGCTAACGTCATTCAGACAACCACAGGTACTATCGAACAAGGAATAGTGGTTATTGAAGACGGAATAGTCGTCCAGACCTATCCTTTCTCCGAGGAAGAAGCTATGACAGAATGGATAACTGGGACGATAATCCTACGCCTTGATAATGAAGGAAAGTACAGGGCCTACAAAGGTGACCAATTACTGAAATGATTCTATCCGTTGTTTCAAAGTAAACAACAGATATATACATAAAAAGAAAGGATCTGATAGCCTATGAATCTGTTATTGAATATTTTATTATCCATACTCCCCTTCGGTTCACCAGTGCATGTCCCAGTGCAACTGGCGGGCAACTTTGGGGAGCCACGACCCAATCATTTCCACGGAGGAATTGATATTAAGACCGAGAGAGAGGTAAATCTTGGCGTCTATGCCATTGCCGATGGCTATATCTCTGGTGCTGTTGTCGAGAAACACGGATATGGGCGAGCGATCTTAGTCACCCACCCTAATGGATATACCAGTTGTTATGTCCATCTCAACCGCTTTGCCCCTCAGATTGAAGCGGCCGTGCGCAAATGGCAATACCAGCACCAGCAATTTGCTTGCGATGTGAAGTTCCGACCGGGAGAGTTCCCTGTCAAGAAGGGACAGTTCATCGCTCTTAGCGGTAATACAGGCTCTTCACAAGGTCCACACATCCATTTAGAGATGCACAAAACCGCCAATGGCAACCTTTACGACCCACTCACTTTCTTAAAGAGCATCGTTAAAGACAAGACAGCCCCAGCCGTTTATTCATTCAAAACCTATCCTCAACCAGGACAAGGTGTCTTCCAACACTCACCAGACTCACGTATCTTCACCTTTGACAAAGGACATTTCCAAGCATGGGGAAAGGTGGGCTTTGGTGTAAGAGCAAGTGATCACATGGATTCGGTATATAACAACTATGGCGTTAGATACACTCAGCTGTATTGTGATGGTAGACTGGTTTTCTCTTCAGATGTGAACAACATCCCTACAAGCTGCCACAGAATGGTTAATTCGTGGGGTGATTACGACCATTTCCTGTCGACGAAGATTTGGTTTATGAAGTCTTATATCGAACCTGGTAATACGCTCCCTATCCTACGAGCTGACGCTAACAAGGGTATTATCAACTTCAACCAGCAACGCGACTACCACCTTCGTTATGTCTTAAAGGATGTCTTTGGCAACCAAACCGTCAAGGAGTTCACTGTAAGGGGTGAACCTGAGGCTATCCCAGTAGCCTATCATCCAGAGGGTGCAACTCCACTCTATTATGCTAAAGACAATCACTTCAACGCAGACGGAGTACGACTGAATATACAGAAAGGCCTTCTTGCAAAGAATGGATGGCTACAACTACTGCATGGGCAAACATACAATGCACATTCCGAGGCTTATAGTTTCGCTAAAGCAGCATACCCTCTTTTTAACTATGCACAGATAAGTTTGAAGCCAACCGGCGCGGTACATAATCCGGAGAAACTCTATGTTGCGATGCGTAACAGCTTGAACGCTGATGTTCCAGCATCCTTCTGCGGTGGGAAATACGCAAAGGGCTGGGTTACAGGACGAATGCGTGAGTTAGGATGTGCCTACTTCCTTGCTTACGACGACACGCCACCAACGATTACACAGCAGAGTCTGAACCCACGCCACATTTCCTTTAAGGTGACCGACACGGGCAGCGGTCTACAGGGTTATAAGGCCTTTCTTGATGGACAGTTCATCCTACTTCAGTTTGGAAAGAACAAAGAGATACTCTTTTGTGATCTCGCTGACACCCCTGTACGTCCTACTGGTAAGGAGCGTACATTGCGCCTTATTGCAACAGACAACCGTAACAATAAGAACGAATATCTGACTAAAATAAAGTATTAACAATTAAATTGTAGAGTATGAAGAAATCATTTGCAACACTATTCTTCCTTACAATGATTACGTATGCTAACGCCTGTACAAACCTCATTGCTACTAAGGGAGCAACGACAGATGGCTCTGTCTTTGTCACTTACACCGCTGATGATTACGGCATGTTTACTAACCTTTGTCATTATCCTGCTGGCACTCATGCCAAGGGAGACCGTCGCGAGATTATTGACTACGACACTCATGAGCGTCACGGTTCTATTCCAGAGGCACCAGTGACCTACAATGTGATTGGTAACATCAATGAATACCAAGTGAGCATTGGCGAGACAACCTACGGTGGACGCGAAGATATGGTCGATAAGGATGGTATTATTGATTATGGATCATTGATGTATCTTGGTTTGCAACGCAGTAAGACTGCTCGAGAAGCTATTAAAGTGATGACATCACTCGCAGAGACTTACGGTTATAACTCTGGTGGTGAGACCTTTACCATAGCCGACCCTAACGAGGTATGGCTCCTTGAGATGCAAGGTTGTGGAGGTGATAAGAAGCAGAAGGTGGTATGGGTTGCTGTTCGCATCCCTGACGGTATGATTTCTGCTCATGCTAATCAAAGCCGCATTGGTCAGTTCTCTACTTATAACACAGAGGTTATCACGTCTAAGAACTGTATCAGCTTTGCTCGTTCAAAGGGCTGGTTCACTGGCAAAGATAAGGACTTCAACTGGAAGATGACCTATGCAGCACCAGACTTCGGAGGCCGTCGTTGGTGTGATGCACGTGTTTGGAGCTACTTCAATCACTTTAAGGATATGTCACATTGGTTGCCTTGGGCCTTGGGTAAAGACCCTAACGCAGAGGACATGCCACTTTGGATTGCACCTGATAAGAAGGTAGACTTACCTAAGATGGAGGCTTGTATGCGCGACCATTATGAGGGTACTCCATTGTCACTCGATAAGGATATAGCACAGGGTATTTGGGAGTCTCCTTACCGTCCTACTCCGTTGAAATACGTAGTTGATGGCAAGCAATACTTCAACGAACGTCCTATCTCAACCCAGCAGACTGGTTTCTCTTACATCGCACAGCTCCGCTCATGGCTGCCACGTGAGATTGGTGGTATCTTATGGTTCGGTAATGATGATGGTAACATGGTTGCTTACGTACCTATCTATTGTAGTAACACTGAGCGTGCAGAGTGCTTTAACACCCCTGGAGCAGACGCTGTAACATTCTCTGATAAGAATGCTTTCTGGGTGTGCAACTGGGTCAGCAACATGGTTTACCCTCGTTACTCTCAGCTCTTCCCTGCTTTGAAGGAGGTGCGCGACTCACTTGACAATGCTTTCCTCGCTGCTCAAAAGGGCGTAGAGGCTAAGGCTGAATCACTCTATGCTACCGACAAGGCTGCTGCTGTGAAGTATCTCAATGACTATTCTATTCAGAAGAGCAACGAGATGATTGCACGTTGGCGTCAATTAGCTATCCATCTGATTGTGAAGTTCAATGATATGGCAGTCAAGCCAGAGAAGGATGGTAAGTTCCTTCGTACCTCTACAGGACTTGGCGAACACGTAAAGCGTACAGGTTACAGCGACTACTTTAAGCGTGAACTGGTTAAACAAACTGGTGATAAGTTTGCTGTTCCTAATAAGTAAACAGCTGAAGACAGTCGATTTTACTGGTCGATAAAGTTTATCAGCTGAACCTTCTGCACCCTACGAAGGTAGCCTCACCCCTATCCCCTTACCGTTTAGAGAGGAGAGAAGAAGATGAGGCTACCCTTAGGAGGCTGCGGACAAAAGAAGAAGGAACGGTAAACTTGTAGACAGAAATTGTACGGATTTTTCAGTAATCCCCCCCTCTCTGTTTGTAGAGAGGCCGAGGATGAGACAAGAAGAGGCCTTTCTACGTTCGAGAATATGCCCTTCATGCATGCAGAAGACGCCCTTCTTGACGCAAGAAGGGCGTCTTCTGCTATTCAGTCCGTAACACTCTGATTTCTTGTAGGTTATATGCACAGTTTTAGAAGACACCACACCTTTCTTTTGAGGATGTTTAGTACGATAGTATGTAAAACTTTTTCACAACACAACTAATACCTTCAGAGCGCGGTATTATGGCTGAAAGCTCGCATGTGAAATAGTGATAAGCTGAGATAAACTTTTTTTCTTATAGAGAGGACAACACGTTCTCTCACGGAGAAGCACAAATTTTTGAATATAGATTGGACCCACATATACAGTTAGTCCTTCCCCTTTCTCCTCCCTACGAGGGAGAAGAAGGAGGAGAGGCTAACTATTCATGCGTTTGGAAATACTTTTGGAGACAATAAAAAATGGCTGAAACCACCATAATAAAATCGGTTGAACCATACAATTTATGGTTAAGTAAAAGCGAGAGGATTTATGAGAAAATAATTTTCCTGTCATTTCTGTCACGCAATCCGACCACCTAACTCATTAATTCACAGTATGGTTACGGCAAATGTTAAATGTGACAGCAAACTAAAATAAAACTTTTCTTGTAATAAGCTGTATTATTTCCATTATTTTCAGTGGGCTTTTTTACGTGGTTATTCAGAGAAATCTTAAAGAAACAACTACGTAAAAACAAAAAGAAAAGAGGTTGAATTCGATACCACATCACGTAGTCATCGAATCAACCTCTTCACTTATATTAATCTAAAAAATGGTATGTTTATTCCTCTTCTTCCTTCACTTCAGCTTCATGTTCAGCTATCAACTTCTGCTGAATGTCGTTAGGAACAAGCTCATAGCTTGCGAACTTGGTTGTGAAACTTGCACGACCACCAGTGAGAGAACTCAGTGAAATACTATAGTTAGCAAGTTCTTTCAAAGGAATCTTTGCTTGTAACTTCTGATAACCTGCCTCAGAGTCCATACCCATAATCATCGCACGGCGACCCTGTAAGTCACTCATCACATCGCCCATATAGTCACCTGGCACAAAGACCTCTAAGTCATAGATAGGTTCAAGTATCTTTGGACCAGCCGCCTTAAAGGCATCTGAGAAAGCATGACGAGCTGCCAAGGTGAATGAAAGTTCGTTAGAGTCAACTGGGTGCATCTTACCATCGTAGACAATCACACGTACATCACGTGCATAACTACCCGTAAGTGGACCACGCTCCATGCAGTCCATCACTCCTTTCAGGATTGCTGGCATGAAACGACCATCAATAGCTCCACCGACAACAGAGTTGATGAACACAAGTTTACCGCCCCATGGGAGGTCGCGTTCTTCACGTCCTTTGATATTCATCTTGAACTCTTGCCCATTAAACTTATAAGTTGTTGGGTCAGGCATACCCTCTGCGTATGGCTCAACAATCAAGTGCACCTCACCAAACTGACCTGCTCCACCACTCTGTTTCTTGTGGCGATACTCAGCCTTAGCCTGCTTAGTGATCGTTTCACGATATGGTATCTTTGGTTCTTTGAACACTACTTGCAGCTTCTCATTATTCTCTAAACGCCACTTAAGCGTACGGAGATGGAACTCACCCTGCCCATGAACAATCGTCTGCTTCAACTCCTTGCTCTGCTCAACAACCCATGTCGGGTCTTCTTGACGCATCTTTAATAAAGCCGCCATGAGCTTCTCAGTCTCCTGTGAGCTCTTAGCCTCAACGGCACGAGAGTATTTAGAGTTAGGATATTTGATGAAATCGAAACGTTGGTCGGTACCCTTACCATTCAAGGTGTTACCAGTCTTCACGTCTTTCAACTTAACCGTACAACCTAAATCACCCGCATTAAGCTGGTCGACAGCAATACGGTTAGCACCAGCACAAGCGTAAAGCTGTCCCATACGTTCCTTAGAACCACGGTCAGAGTTGGTTAGGTCGTCACCAGACTTTACACAACCACTCATCACCTTAAAGTAGCTTACCTCACCAATATGCGGTTCCATACCCGTCTTAAAGAAGTAGAGTGACTCCGGACCCTTGCTGTCTGGCGTTACTTCCTCACCACGTGTATTATGAATCTTAGGCATCTCATCAACGAAAGGAACGACATTTCCTAAGAACTCCATCAGACGGCGAACACCCATACTCTTACCTGCACAAACACAGAAAACAGGGAAGATTGAACGTGTTACGAGGCCCTTACGGATACCTGTACGCAACTCATCTTCTGTCAGAGTCTCCTCTTCAAAGAACTTCTCCATCAATCCTTCGTCATTCTCTGCAGCAGCTTCAACGAGCGCTTTATGTAGTTCCATTGCCTTTGGTAACTGGTCGGCAGGGATGTCTTCAACAATCGGCTCGCCTCCTTCAGGCTTCCAACTGTACTTCTTCATCAGTAGAACGTCTATCAAACTATTAAAGCCTGGACCCGTCTCGATAGGATACTGCACTGGAACACACTTAGAACCATAAATCTCTCGCATGCTTGAGATGAGGTTATCAAAGTCGCACTTGTCAGAATCCAACTGATTAATAAGGAAGATAACAGGCTTCTTCAGCTTCTCAGTATAGCGGAAGATGTTCTGCGTTCCAACCTCTGGTCCATACTGGCCATTAATAAGGATAACAGCCTCATCAGTAACATTAAGCGCAGTAATAGCGCCTCCAACGAAGTCATCACTACCCGGACAATCAATGATGTTAAGCTTCTTATTGTTCCATTCTACATGGAACACCGTTGGAAATACAGAATATCCATACTCCTGTTCGACAGGGAAGTAATCGCTAACTGTATTCTTAGCTTCAACTGAACCACGGCGTTTAATGACACCAGCTTCGAACAACATACTTTCGGCAAGGGTCGTCTTGCCACTACCCGCACTACCAACTAAGGCAATGTTCTTAATCTCGTTTGTCTGATATACTCTCATATCTGATAGATTTAAGCTGTTAGTAATAATTTATTCGATTATAGGGGATAAGTCTTAACTCATCCATTCAGCGGTCTAAGTTAGGCATTTTCAATGAAAGCACCAAAGTTTCTTACGAAAAAAACAAGTTCTTTTAAAACTTATTAGTACATTTGCATTGATTCTTGTAAGGCATACATTAATATATACACATACACGCTCTATCATGTTAGGATTATACATTCACATACCTTTCTGTGCCAGTCGTTGCATTTACTGTGGGTTCTATTCCACCGTACCAGCAAGGAAGAAGGATGAAAGACGTTCTGTTGAAGAACAGTATGTGGACGCTATCTGCCATGAGATGGAGCTGCGTTCGGAGAAAGACAAAGACATGTCTGGTGGGAGAACGACGAGTTTGACAAGTATCTACTTAGGTGGTGGTACTCCTTCACAACTCTCTTTCAAGAGCCTACAGAAGATATTCCAAACGATAGATAAGGTATATCACATTGGTTTAGAATGGGATACAGAGAGCAACAACTGCACCACTACCGCACCTATCGAAGTCACTATGGAGTGCAACCCAGATGATGTAACGGAAGAGTTTGCGCTGAGCTTGCGTTCACTACCTATCAATCGTATCTCAATGGGAGCACAAACCTTCTCAGATGAACGGCTACGTTTCCTACGCCGTAGACATACAGCTGACGAGGTGGAGACAGCTGTCAAGCGTCTACGAGACGTCAAGATCAAGAACATATCAGTCGACCTTATGTTTGGGTTCCCCAATGAGACGCTTGAAGAATGGGAGGAGGACATAGAGCGACTACTTGCTTTAGATGTCGAGCATATCTCTGCTTACAGTCTTATGTATGAGGAAGGAACTCCCCTCTACCGCCTCCTTCAAGCGGGAAAGGTAAAGGACATGGACGATGAACTTTATCGTCAGATGTACGACAGACTCATCGACCGCTTATCCGAAGCCGGTTATGAGCAATACGAGATTAGTAATTTTGCTAAGCTCAACACCCATCATTCGATACATAAAGTTAAGAGTCCTTATCGTTCCCAACACAATAGTTCTTACTGGCACAACGTTCCTTACATAGGTATCGGTGCTGCTGCCCATTCTTACAACAATGGTAAAAGAAGTTGGAACATAGCAGACACCAAGGCATATATCGCTGCTCTACAAGAGAACAGACGTCCTTGTGAGGAAGAAGAGATTGATGCTGACACTCATTATAACGATATGATAATGACAGCCCTACGCACTTGTGAAGGAATAAACCTATCGTCGCTCTCTGCAGAATACCGCACCTACCTCATGCGTCTTGCAACCCCTTTACTACAGCAAGGTCTATTGAAGGAAGATAACGGCCATCTCCACCTCACCCGCAACGGCATCTATGTCAGCGACTCCATAATGAGCGATTTAATGAAAGTATAAGTATTATATCACTATTCATCATCACCTAACATTCAACACCCACCCTTTCACATCACTATTCATCATCACCCAACATTCAACATCCACCCTTTCACATCACTATTCATCATCACCTAACATTCAACACCCATCACCCAACACCCAACCCCATGACCAACGAAGAATTTGAAAAGAACTGGGCAGAACATCGCAAAGAGGTTCTTGCCAACAACGAAGAGTATCAACACATTGCCCAAAGCTATAAAGGTTCAGGCTGGATAGACTATGTCATCTTCATTGCAGGCTTTGTTATCTGCGAGAACTACACCAAGACTATCGTAAACAGTATCGTACTTCAATATCTCCTTGCACTTGTAGGAATGATCTTGATATGGTTGGGCTATCGCCTTATCAAGAGTTTATTCAATAGCAAGCAGACATTAGAGGAGCTCGAAGAAAAGATTAAGCAGCAGTATAGAGACTCACTTTCCAACTGATAAAAAACAATCAACCTCCGACCTTACAGTGACTGAAAAGCACTCTAAAGGTCGGAGGTTTCGTATATTCAGCTTATCTGATAAATGTACTGATAAGCTTATTCTTTCTTTGCAGGCTTCTTCTCCTTTGCAGGTGGCAAGAGTAGATTTAAGATGACACCGACAACTGCTGAGAGTCCGATACCGCTGATTGAGAAACTCTTATAGTTCAGTACAGCCCCACCAATACCCATTGTCAGGGTGATAGATATGATGATAATGTTACGTGTACGGTTGAAGTCTACCTTATGTTGGATAAGGTTTTGAATACCAACTGACGCTATCGTACCAAATAACAACAACATGATACCTCCTAAGACAGCTGGGGGAATACTCCGCAAGAGGGCACTCAGCTTACCGATGATCGAGAAGATGATGGCTGTAGCGGCTGCTATACGAATCACCTGAGGGCTGGTCACCTTCGTAATACTCATTGCTCCTGTCACCTCACTATAGGTTGTCACCGGTGGACCACCAAGAAAACAAGCTGCTAAACAAGCCAAACCATCACCCAACATCGTACGATGTAAGCCTGGAGACTCTGTGAAGTCTTTATCTGCAACAGCACTTACCACATAAACATCTCCCACGTGTTCTATCACTGGAGCTATCGCCACAGGTATCATATAGAGGAAGGCTTCCCAAGAGAACTGCGGCAAATGGAAATGAGCTAACGCTGGAGGTAATGCTAACCAAGGCGCAGCTTTAACGTTAGTAAAGTCTACCACACCCATATACATAGCCACTAAATAACCTACAACGATACCACTAATTACTGGAACCAGCTTCATCAAGCCGCGTCCCATGGACAGAACGACGACGGCAACACCTAAGGAGATAAAGGCAAGTATCCAATTTGTCTTTGCCATATCAACCGCTGACTTAGATAAAGAAAGGCCTATCAGAATAATCACAGGACCTATCACGACCGGAGGGAACAGCTTGTCTAATAGTTTCTTGCCCTGCCATTTAATCAAAGCAGACATCACAAAGTAGACAAGGGCCACACCAGCGATTCCTGCCAAGGTCCCTGACATACCCCAACGACCTGAGGCATAGACAATAGGGGCGATGAAAGCGAAGGAAGAACCTAAAAAAATAGGAACCTTACCTTTCGTTACAAAATGAAAGATAAACGTTCCTAAACCTGCTGTAAATAACGCTGTCGCTGGGTCAAGTCCCACAAGTAGAGGGACGAGGACCGTTGCGCCGAAAGCAACAAAGAGGAATTGAACTCCCACAATGGTCTTTCTTATTGGCGATAGTTGTAAATTACTCATGTAAAGAATGATTTTTATTAGGATAAGATGTATTGTCTTCTATTCGGTTTGCAAAAGTATAAAAAATGTGTGTCAATGTGGTTGGAAATGCTAAAAAAAAGACTTTTTGATAGAAAAAGTATGTCTTTATAGATGTTTATGCAATTCTTTTTGTATCTTTGATGTCGTCTTTTCTAAATCTAAACATACGCAACGCTATGGCCAAAAAGCTACTATTCCTCCCCATCCTACTCTTATTAGTTTGTTGTACACAATCTAAGAAGGCTTTACAGAAACTTGAACAAACAGCCAAGGAGGCTACAACAAGTTTGCAACCTACCCTTGAGGACGCAGCCAAGAAGGCCGATCCTGACTATCAACTGTCTAAGGAAGAGGAGAGGTTGGTGTCTTCTTCTAATGCGTTCAGCCTTAAGTTGTTCCAACTACTTGCTAATAAAAAGGGTAAGGAGAGTGTGGCTCTCTCACCAATGGCCGTCATCTATTCGATAAATATGCTTAACAATGGGGCGAATGGGAAGACGCAAGCGGCTATCTCAAAGGCTCTCGGCTATACTGCTGACGACCTTGATGACATCAACTCACTAAGTAGAACGATGCTGATTGGTCAGAGAAAGGGAGGAATTGACGAGCAGAACGATTCGTCGGGATACATGATTACGGCCAACTTCCTGATACTGAATGGGCAAACAAAGCTTTTACCCGATTTTCAAGAGGTGTTAGAACATGATTATTTCACCAATATTATCGACAATGCCAACACTCCGAAGGGAAAAGAAAGAGCAAACAAACTCTGTAAGACGATAACAAAAGGAGACATTACGAACCTGCCCATCAACCTCACAGGACCATGTGCTGCACAGCTTTTCAATGCTGTTACGCTCAAAACGGCTTGGTCTTTACCGTTCTATAAGGAGCTTACTAAGTCCATGCCATTCCATTGTGAAGATGGGAGAACACGCCAGGTTCGGATGATGATGAACGATGATACGATGCAAATGTACCAAGGCTATAACGCAAAGGACTATCAGGTGCTGCTAATGCCTCTACAGAACGGTTTTAGACTATATGCTATCCTACCGCTGAAGAAGGTTAACTTGCAGGATGTCATCCGTAAGTTAACCGTCAAAGAACTACGGAAGATAGCGCAAAGCACCAAGACATACGACAATGTAAACATACAGTTTCCTTGCTTTTCTACATCTTTGAATATCCCGTTGAAGCAGTTGTATGGGGACATGGGATTAGGGAGTCTCTTCACTCGTGAAGCCGACTTCAGTAGGATGAGTGCGCAACCTCTTGCCGTCGACGATGTTTTTCAGCAGATAAACCTGAATGTTAATGAAGACGGAATCAGTGCAAAAGCCATTCAAGTAACCCACATTGCTTATCTATCCGCAAATGATAACACGTCTTCCTTTAGCTTCAAAGCTGACCACCCCTTCCTTTATTACGTCCTTGACCGGTATAATAACCTCTGTTTTATGGGGACGTATATGGGCGACTAAGGCAGACTGTAGGGTATAGAAAGCAACAAATCTTCTACTACCCCACCTTCTGAATGAGGTTTCAAACAGTCTTTATCATATCAGAACACTCATCCCAAAATGCTTCGACAGGCCTCACCTCCTATTCGTCTCAGAATGAAATAAGTGCATGAACACAGCGATTATCCCACACAAGATTACGCTTATCCTATTATGTAGTTTACATTCGTGGAAGGAGCATAATGCGTCGTCTTGTTCATTCTACCCTTTGTCCATTCAAAGCTCACCGTCGCTGTCGGTCATCTAAGCTGTTTAGAGCATCCTGAAAAATCATTACAAACAACCTTGTAAAGCGTTGGGAACGAGAGAGCAAAGCACGTATAAAAGTGAGCATATAACCTTCACATAATCAATCAGTTATATACACCGTCAAAGAAAGGCGTCTTCAAGGGGCAAGAAGGGCGTCTTTAAGAGGCAAGAAGGGCATGTTCTCGAACGTAGTTAGGCCTCTTCTTCATCCTTGAAGGGCAAGTATTGGTTTCAAGCCTATTGAAAACTATTTACAAGTCCACCTATTCCTTCGTTTATTATCATACCGTCTATCATTCTTCCTCCCTGTTGTCTACTGCTGTTTTAATACTTATCTCGTGATGTGCGATACTTTCTCTAAGATTCTCATAGACGTATCTCAGTGGTTACACTCCCCTCAACTCTGAAAGGGGCAAGTGTGTACTTTTCGCTTGACCACATCTGTATCTTCTGCTCACCCATTCTTTCTATGAGAGAAGAAACCTTAACTTCTTATTCGATTTATTTGATACTCTCGTTTTTTTTATGTAAGTTTGCGGAATAAAGGGAGATGGAGATGGAGATAAATGATAGGTGATATCAACACCTAACATTTAACACCTACCACCATGGAGTTACTATGGAAGTAAGTTGAATTGCATTACATCAACACCTAACATTTAACACCTGATTCGCTTCGGATGCTCAAATGGAGATAAATGATAGGTGGTATCAACACCTAACATTTAACACCTACCACCCATTCCCCCCCTTACCCAACATTCAATACCCAACAATTAAAAACATGAAACAGAACCTCAAGAATGTTGTACTGGCCGCAGGACTTGCTTGCACAGCACTTACAGGTCAGGCACAAAACGTAAGACCGAAGACGACACAGACGGTCAGTAATTCGCTTATGAAACAGAGTACGCTACCTTTTAACGCTCCTGATTTCAGTCATATCAAGGGTACAGACTACCTACCTGCCATCAAGTTGGCTATTGCTGAGCAAAGAGCTGAGATAAAGAAGATTACAGACAACAAGCAGAAGCCTACTTTCACCAATACTATCTTAGCTTACGAGCGGAGTGGAAAGAACTTGGAACGTATATCAAACATCTTCTATGCACTCGTATCAGCCGATAAGACAGGAGAAATAGAGAAGGCTCAAGGAAGCATAGTACCCTTAATGACGGAGTTTGAGAACGAGGTTAAGTTTAATCAGAAGTTCTTCCAACGTATTAAATATGTATATGACCACGAATACAATACGCTCAAAGGCGAGGATAAGAAGCTGCTGGAAGTAGTCTATAAAGACTTCACTCATGCTGGCGCCTTGCTCCCAAAGGAGAAGATGGCACGTATGCAAGAAATTAATAAGGAGTTGGCAAAACTTCAGCAGGACTTTGGTGATATGCTTCCGAAAGCTGCCAATGAGGCAACAGTATGGGTCAACGATGTAAAGGAACTGTCTGGTCTCAGCGAAGCAGATATTGCTCAGTGTAAGAAAGATGCTGAGAGCCGTGGCGGTAAGGCACCTTATTGTATCGTGATTACGAACACCACACAGCAACCTATCCTTGCAAGCCTCGACAACCGTAGCCTACGTGAGCGTGTCTACAATGCTTCTATCCATCGTACAGACGGTACGGGGGCTTACAACACCTTCCCTATCATCGTGAAGATAGCACGTCTTCGTGCTGAGAAAGCGCAGTTGATGGGCTATAAGAACTATGCTTCATACTCGTTGGAGAAGACTATGGCAAAGAACACGGATAATGTCTATGCCTTTCTCCGCCAGATGATTGGTGCTTATAAACCAAAGGCTGAGGAGCAGACAAAGGCGATTGAGGAATATATGAAGGCGCAAGTGAACAAGTTAGCGAGTGGACAAGTAGACAAGTTAACGGGTGAACAAGCGAATACAAGTAACTCGTCTACCAGTCAACTCGCCAACTCGTCTACTTCACTCCAGCCTTACGACCGCTTCTATTATTCGTCAAAGATGAAGAAGGACCAGTTCAACTTCTCAGATGATGACGTGAAACCTTACTTCAATCTTGACTCTGTTCTTGTCAATGGTATCTTCTATGCGGCCCATCGCGTCTATGGTCTTACCTTCCGTGAACGTAAGGATATCCCTACTTATCATAAGGACATGAAGGTATTCGACGTACTTGATGCTGATGGTAAGCAGTTGGCTCTGTTCTATTGTGATTACTTCCGCCGTCCAACAAAGCGGGGTGGTGCATGGATGAGTGCCTTCCTCAAGCAGAGCTTAGATAGGAATCAGAAACCATTAATATATAATGTATGCAACTATGCGAAGGCTCCAGAAGGTCAACCAACACTCCTTACTTGGGACGAGACACAGACGATGTTCCACGAGTTCGGACATGCCCTGCATGGTATGCTATCTCATTGTAAGTATAACACATTGAGCGGTACGGCCGTAGCACGTGATTTCGTAGAGATGCCATCACAGTTTAATGAGTCGTTCACAAGTATTCCAGAGGTATTCAACCACTATGCACGCCATTACAAAACCAATGAGCCTATGCCTGACGCATTGCGTGAGAAGATGCTTGGATCGCTCAATTTCCTTTCGGCATACGCATTGGGTGAGAACCTTGCAGCGACCTGCTTGGATATGGCATGGCATTGTCTCTCTCCTTCAGAAGTTCCAACAGCTGAAGAGGCACCAGCCTTTGAGAAGAAGGTGTTGGCTGAGATTGGTCTACTAAACAGTCAGATACCTCCTCGTTACTCTACTTCTTACTTCAACCACATCTGGGGTGGAGGTTATGCAGCAGGTTATTATAGCTACCTATGGAGTGAGGTCTTGGCCGTGAATATTGCTGACTATTTTGCAGAACACGGTGCACTGACTCGTAAGGTGGGTGATGATTTCCGCCAGAAGGTTCTCTCACGTGGTAATACTCGTGACCTTATGACTATCTTCTCAGACTTTACTGGCCTAAAGGCACCTGATACAAAGGGTCTTCTGAAGGCCAGAGGGATGTAGAAAGAACATCTATCGCTATCAGCCTCAGCCCCATCCTCTCTCCGAATGGAGAGGGGTGTAGACATCGAGATAGCCCTATCAATTAGATAAGTAATGGGAAACGATAAGACAAGAAACAAGTCAAAGAATGCCCAAACGATGGGGATAACGCACTGTTCACACCCCTTTCTACAAGGGAGAGGATGGAGGAGAGGCCGCCTTTTCATCTTATTCCTTCTCCTCTTCTTAACGCTCAACTTTGGCGTAAAAGGCTATTGGAAGATAAAGTCTTATTCATTCCAAAGCTACTTCAAAGACGTGTGGGAAATATGTCACAACAAGGGGTTTAACGAAGACTACTGTGTCCTCGTTGATTTCTCACGCCCGTCAGGTGAGGACAGAATGGCTATCATCGACTTAAACACATTATCCGTGCTCGACACAGGACCCTGTGCACACGGCAAAGGAGAAGGCAACAGTGCGTGGAAACCACGCTTCTCAAACAAGGAGGGAAGTAAATGTTCGAGTCTTGGATATTTCAAGATTGCTGAGAAAAGTTATTCTGCTAATGTTGGACTACGCTTTGCCCTTGATGGTCTTGATAGTTCAAACGATAATGCACGACGGAGACATATCCTCATTCATAGCTCTCGTTACGTGGATATTATGCACCACCTAACCTCCTATCTCCCACTCTCCAATGCTTCGTGGGGATGCTTCACTACAAGCCCAGCTATGCTGAAGAAGATTGAAGCCATCTGTGATAAAAGTAAGAAACCCATCTTGCTTTATGCCTATAAATAAGTTTGGTGAACAAAAGATGATGACGAAACTACAGTTGAAAAGACTCTTGACTTGCATTCTACTGACAATGCTTGTCACCCTCAGCACACGTGGGCAAGCCCTTTGTGTCATTGATGGTACACCCCTACCTGACTCCCTCTTGCATGTCACTATCAATGAGATGCGTTCGGATTCGGCCAAAGAAATTGTGGCAAACAGACTCAGACTTATTCCACCCTATGCCATTGAGTCTATACAAATATTCTCACCAGAAGAACAGATAAAGCAAGGGAATAATCTTACTTTCTGTAAGACTCCAAGAGACATCGTCTTCATTAGGACCAACTCCTTTGCTGAACTACAATGGATAATAGATGGTAGACCGATAAAGCCACATAAGTGGTTGACTATCATCGAGTATATGCTTTCACCCAAAAGCATAATAGAAGCAATGCCAAAGGGGATTAAGTCTACGGATATCTCCGCCCTACACCTTATTACATATAGGAAGGACCCACGACAAGAGATGCGTCCGACCATCGTTATCGAGACCCGAAAAGCCTCTACTAAATCCTCTAAAAGAAGGAGATAAGGTATTGGCATAAACTGTTTCATTCTAAACAAGTAGAGAAAAAGATACTCACGCATGACAAACAAGGAATGGGAGATGATAAGTAAAAGGTGCTTATAAAGATAGGATAGATAAGGGTAAATGAGTAGTTAAAGCATAGCCTACCTTGTAGAGGTAGTTCGCTATTTATCCTGTTCTCCACAGATTAGAGGGATGTAATCTCTCCTCTCTATACAAACAAAAAAACATCTATAAATGGATAGACCAACATCATACGGCAAAAAGACCGAACCAATGAATAATAACGAACAGTCAGCAAATACGACACCCTCCCTTTCAGGGGAACTGGAGGAGGCCTCCTTTATCTCTCAATCACTTTCCCTCCCTCACAGAAGTGTATCGGCAGTCCTCATCCTACTCAATGAAGGCTGTACAATCCCATTCATTTCTCGCTATAGAAAGGAACGTACAGGAAACCTCGATGAGGTTCAGATAACCGATATCAGCGAACTTTACGACCGTCTGAAAGAACTCGCTAAACGTAAGGAAACTATCCTCAAGACCATTCGTGAGCAGGGGAAACTCACGACAGCATTAGAGACTAAGATTCAGTCTTGTATGGATGCTACCGAACTGGAGGATATCTACCTACCTTATAAACCTAAACGACGCACACGAGCACAGATTGCTCGTGAACAAGGATTGGAGCCTTTAGCAATGGAGATCATGAGCGTGGCAGCCTCCTCCAACCCTTCTGTAGGGAGGAGAACAGCTCTTTCCTGCTTATCCGAAAAGGAGAGAGACAAGCTTGCAAGTGCTTGGCAGGAATATCAAGGAGGAGCCAAAGGGTCTTTATTCGTCCATGAGCATATAGATATTTCCACCCTTTTGGAGGGGTTAGGGAAGGCTTCTCTCACCCTTTCGAAGGAGTTAGAAGGAGCCTTAGACATCATCGCCGAGATTGTATCAGAGAACCAGCAAGCACGTAATACTGTCCGCACAGCTTACCATCGTGGGGCCATCATCTCATCAAAAGTTATCAAGAAGATGAAGGATACAGACGAGGCACAGAAGTTCTCTGACTACTTCGATTTCTCTGAACCACTCCGTCGATGCAATAGCCATAGGCTACTTGCCATGCGTAGAGGTGAGTCTCAAGGTATTCTACGAGTAAGTATTACGATTGAGGGGGAGGAATGTGTCTCACGCCTAACACGGCAGTTTGTACGTGGACATGGTCTTTGTCAGACCCTTGTCAGCCAAGCTGTTGAAGACTCCTTCAAGCGTCTTATCAATCCAAGTATGGAGAATGAGTTCGCAGCCTTGAGTAAGGAACGTGCCGACGAAGAAGCTATTAAAGTCTTTACAGAGAACCTCCGCCAACTTCTCCTGTCTCCTCCACTTGGTCAGAAACGTGTTCTTGCCCTCGACCCCGGCTTCGCCAATGGTTGTAAGATAGCTTGCCTTGACGAACAGGGTACCCTCCTTCATCACGAGATAATCTATCCGCATCCTCCACGCAACCAGGTGAGACAAGCCACGGAAGCCCTACAAAGGATGATAAAGACCTATAAGATTGAGGCTATTGCCATTGGTAATGGTACGGCAAGTAGGGAGTCAGAGACTTTCATTAGTAATATTCTCCAAGACACAACGAACGACTTTGGGAATATATTAAGATATGTAGTGAGCGAAGATGGTGCTTCCATCTATTCTGCCTCACCCGTAGCACGTGAGGAGTTCCCCGATGAAGATGTTACCACACGTGGTGCTGTATCCATCGGACGAAGGCTCATGGACCCTCTTGCCGAGCTTGTGAAAATCGATCCGAAGAGTATCGGTGTCGGACAATATCAGCACGATGTCGACCAATCAAAGCTCAAGCACTCACTCGACCAAACGGTAATGAGTTGTGTCAATCAGGTGGGAGTCAATCTCAATACAGCCTCTCGTCACTTACTTACCTACGTTAGCGGACTCGGTCCGGCCCTTGCTCAGAACATTATCGACTATCGTCATGAGCACGGTCCCTTCACTTCTCGTACCCAATTAAAGAAGGTGAAGCGTCTGGGTAACACTGCTTACCAGCAATGTGCAGGCTTCCTTCGCATCCCCAATGCCAAGAACCCGCTCGACAACTCTGCTGTTCATCCCGAAAGCTATCTCATTGTTGAACAGATAGCAAAGGACCATGGTTGTACGATAAAGGACCTGATCGGTAATAAGTCACTCTTGTCTCAGATTGATATCCAACAATACATCCATAAAGGTCTTACCTCTCTAAGTCCAAGCAGTCTCCCTCCTCGTTCCTCCTCTCCGATAGCGAAGGAGACTACAGGTAATGGTTCGCAGAGAAGAGGGTCTAATAGTAAGTCTTCTGCAACTGATAGTGAGATTGCAACGATCGCCCTTTCAGGAGGTGCGAAGAAGACCTATTCTTCTCTTTCTGAGGGTTTGAGCGAGTTATCTCTCACCCCTTCTGAGGAATTAGGAGAGGCTACCCTACGTGATATCATAGCCGAACTTGAGAAGCCAGGACGTGACCCACGTGGCGAGGTGGAGGTCTTCGAGTTTGATAAGAACGTCCATTCTCTCAATGATCTCATCGTTGGAATGGAACTACCGGGTATTGTGACGAACATTACCAACTTTGGTGCGTTCGTTGACATCGGTGTTCATCAAGACGGACTTGTACACATCTCCCAGCTCTCCGACCGTTTCGTCTCCGACCCCACACAGGTTATTCGCCTCCATCAGCACGTCCGTGTCCGTGTTGTTGAGGTCGATATGCGTCGCAAACGCATTGGATTAAGTATGAAGAATATCAAACAATAAAGAGATGAATACGACAAAGAAGACCCTTGCTTACTTAGGTGGCATAGCATTTACAATCTTAGGAATATGGCTCCTTACCATGGATACCTCCACAACAACCTATCCTGTTTGGAAGATAAAGGTTGCTGGTGTACTCTCCGTCACCTTCTTTGGTGGAAGTGTTTTATACATGACTTATAGAAAGATAAGACTTATCATAACCCATAAGAAAGATATTGAGTTTACTGATAGCGGCCTTTCTATCTATGGAGCTAAGGAAATCATGTGGCGTGAAATAGCCGACTTCGATTTGATACGCTTTAAGGGTAATAGGTTGATAACCATCCAAATGAAGAATCCAACAGAGGTTCTTGCAAGCGAACCATCGTGGATAAAACGCAAGACAATGGAATACAACCTAAAAACTATCAATGCCAACTACGCTTTCCCTGCTTATCTAATAGATGGAAGAGCCGAGGAAGCACTTGCATTGTGCAAAGAGAAATTGGCAGAACATCAATAAGATTAGTTGTCACCCAGTACTCCACCACCCTTGTCGGCCTCATGAGTCTGATAAGTCAACACTCTCGCTTCTAATAATAAACGACATATAAACCAGATGGATATGAGCGATAACCTCTTACTCTATATCAGTTCTATTAGCTGCGTACTCCTCACAATCTATCAGCTATGCGGTCGTCATAAAAGAACAGGGGCCTTATCTGCTATTGTGTTATTAGCTTACTCTCTCCCACTCTACTATCTCTTCTTCTTTCATTCAGACTATGGAGCAGGGCTTACATGGTGGTTTTACCTCCTTGCACTTAACCTCCTATACATCTTCTGGACAGTTATAAACATCATCATAAACGCCGTTCAAAATAGGAGGTAATATCGTTCTCTAACAAGAGAAATACTATTACATATTATACAAGATAAGTTTTATTTTTGTTTGCTGTCATATTTAACATTTCATACAATCCCCCTGTAAACTAATAAGTTAGGTGATGAGAATGAATGACAGTAATGACAGCAACTTTTATTTTGGGTGGAAAGGCTTATTATCTATGTACAGAGACGGAGCGTGTTGGGAGTACTCATTTATCATAGAGTTAGCCAATACTGTCTCAAGAGACGGAGATGAACACCATAAAGCGTGATGTCTCTATCACTTGAAAAGGCGATAACATCATTTTAAGTACATCAAAGAGAGGTAGAGAGTACCGTCATTCTCTTCTCTTTAAATTAAACAATATAAAATATGGGAATGCTTTTCGTTCTTATTTTCTGGGCCGTTATCTTCCTACTACTATCCTTAGTATCAGGCTTACTAACGCTTCCCTTTACTTATTTCCTTTGTAAAGAACAGAGGAAAAGGAGGATGATACTCTCCTTCTTCACGCCGGGTGTGGCTCTTTTCACCTACGCTGCAAGTAGCTTAGTAGCAATGATTATCATCGCAATCATTCTTGGAACGGATATAGGAATTGGTGATAGCTGGAGCACACCACTGAAGAATAACTACGAACTGAGCAGTACTGATACACCCGACAATGGAGGTATATGCAAGAAAGACGACCTTTACAACGAGATACTAATATCTGACGTTACACACATACAAGTGATTGGTGACTCCGTGATCGGTAAGGCGGACGGTAGATACTTTATATTTAATCTACAGGACGGGACCCATACTGACAGTCTTACCTATCAAGCTCTTACACGCCAAATAAGTCCTTCTTCCATCCACCTCATTGATACTAACACCTACTACTGGGACCAAAGAAGAACAGCCTACATCATTGGTGGCGTACTATCTCTCCTATTAACTATCCTCGTCGTACGGCTTTTCTGGTGGATAGGTCTACATGTTTTTCAAAGGAGACAACAAGGGTCATAACTTCTCAACCATATAAATCCGTCTCAAAGCAGTATCAAGCAAATAAAGAACAGACCGCCCATTATCCTGCAACCAGTCCCAAGTTCCCTCTGCTTACAGGCTACCCTCCCTTCATCCTGTGTATTTACAAAATAACTTACGAGTACGATGTCACTCCGCCAACGGTCTCTCTCTACTAATAAGTAAAGTTCTTCCGTTAAATGTGTGGACGCTTTTCGTAGTGCTTTAACGTAAGAGCCAAAGTTACTCATTAAACAAAAATATAGCTGAGACAGTCAACTATCT
>QWCL01000051.1_pt1 | contig 50448 bp, 81 predicted proteins | sample 1972551 | NCBI WGS metagenome assembly QWCL01 (sample SAMN09866709, study PRJNA288562) | Human oral metagenome isolate term2_saliva, whole genome shotgun sequencing... | isolation source: mouth | host: Homo sapiens | place: USA: California
TAGTCTAGTATAGTAATAATTACACGTGTATAGATTATCTATTGTGTAATCTAGTTTCCCTTGTTAGTTCTTATGCACTCAAATATATTGTGTGTAAGCATTTTGCTTTGTGTGTTGAATTTTAAGGGGGTGGTTTCATGAGCAAAAAATAATTGCCATGTTGACAATTAGTAGGGATTAGTTCGTTGCAGTTCGTTGCAGTTCGTTGGTAGGTTGCAGGTTGTGGGTTGTGTGACTTTGGTGGGTAGTGTGATGTTGGGCACATAGGATGGGGTGAGAGAAGTTAGGTTCACCTAAGTTTTGTTAATTGACTTCCGGTTAATATTTGTATGTGTTGGGCGTGATGTGGGTCACAATAGGGGTCTTGGTATGCGTCCGGTATGCGTATGTGGTTATGGGCCGTGTTGGTTGGGGATGGGTTGGGAGGTCGCTTGATAGGTGGGTGAAACGAGGGCAAAAATAAGCAACTAAAAAATCAAATGCTTAGTAAGTGTAAAGTTGGGGTGGGTGTCATACCCCCGTGTGTATTTCTTCCCACTTGGGGATAATAAGGTGGGTTAAATCACACCCTACCATCTTGACTTCTACCCTCCCACTCTCCTATACTTAAACCATCAACGAAAGGAGAATAAAATGTCTGAAACCATCTTTTATGGTTATTGCAGGGAAACCGATTACAGGGAGTTCGACACTACCACCCTCAAGGACGGGACTGTCGTTAAGATCGGGACACAGCGCTTCTTTAAGGTGAGCAAGCTAGGAGGCTGGGTGTCGTACACAGGCAGCACCCACACTGATGAAGAACTTGCGCAGATCGCTAAGTCGATGATTGACCCTATCCGGGTGTACGCCTGAACCAACAAGCGAAAGGAGAAAACAAAGATGGATATTCAGCAAAAGATTGATGAGGCTGTCGAAGAGTTCCGTAAGAAGCTCGAAAAGGAGTTCATTGAGCCGACAGGCACGAAGTTTGAGTGCTTCGACAAGAACGGTGAACTGTTTATTGCTGATGATAAACAGATTGAGGTCGGAACACTTATCCTAGTTGATGGCTGGGAGGTGTTTCGTATCCTAGAGACACCCGAGCAGAAGCCGTGGATAACATACACAGGAGAGACATTCACTCATAAGCAGTTCGCTGAACTTATGCGTCAGCAAGATGTCAAGCCGCGTGTTCTTCACAGGGGGTTGTGACGTAGATGCTACTTGGTATTATTTACTATTTCTTTGCTCTTCTGTGGGCTGGTATGACATTTCTGCTCGGCTACTGCGGTTATGACTGCCGGAACATTCTCGGTAGGCCCGTGTTGTTCCTGCTGGGACTCGCTACCTTTTGCGCGCTAGTTGAGTGCGTCTTGCTCATGGGTATTGGTGTCGCAATAATCGCGGGGTACCACTAATGGGTACTCTACGTAATCTGAGTAGTGGTGCCTGCATCCGTGTCGAACGACTACATAAGTCATTTTTCCTAGTCCTTGGTGAGTTGACGTACTACTGGCTGGACAACAAGGGGAACTATTACAGCGAAGACGCTATGGAGCAGCTGTGTCGAGAACTTGACTATGAGGTCGTAGACTTCGGGCACCGCGTCTTTTATACAACAACAAACTTTAGGAGGTTTTAACCATGAACATTGAAGAAACGCTGGCAAAGTACACCAAGGAGTACGATAAGTACGAAGCAGCTTATCAAGCGTACAGGACGCTTGAAGTAGAGATGTGGACTGTTCTCTGCTTCAACGATGAACCATTCGAGCTGACGTATCCCAATGGTGAACCTACTGGAATCAAGATTAAGACACCTGATGACGTGGCAGACATTATTACCGGGTGTGTGATTGCTATTGGTGGTGCAGAGTGGTTCCGTGCTGACGGTTACTGGCTGAGCTGCTACGACACCAAGAAGGATGACCGTGAAATGTTTGTCCGGATCATGCGTAACCGTGAGCACGTGCATTTGATTCATAAGAGTTACTAATGCCTAGACTAGAAAGACCAGGGTTTGAGTTATCGCCCGAGGGTATCGTTGCACTTTGCCATGATTTGCCCCCTTACTTTCGTAATCTGCTGATTGACCAGCTGGAATGGGCTTGGGATGAATCAGATGACTTCGAGGTTGAAATTGAGGTTCCTATGTGGGAAGAACCTTACGCTTACTTTTTGAGGGTTGAGGTTTCCCCTCTCGATGCGCGGTTTACTATTGAAAGGAGACTGTCATGACGGACACTGTAGAGCTGGCGGCACAGTTCATCCGTAGGGGCGGTGAAGTCCTTGCAAATGACATCCTGAAGGATGAGCGTGGTGTCGAGTACAAGATTCCCGCTCAGGTGCAGTTCTACGCAATCCACCGGGACCACGATGACGCAAAGGTTATCAACGAGTCGTTGAAGTGGATTGCTGAAATGTACGGTTGTGTGACGTACATGGAGCAAGAGAAGGATTCAAGCAGGCTCACGATTGTTGGTGAGGATGCTGCTGTCGTCGCACTGAGGGAGGTGTGGAGGCTTGCTCGATCTGACGAGTACGGCTATGAGGCTGCTATGAAGCCTCGTGTGTGGGAGGCAAACATCTGCGGTAGAGGTCGTGAGGTGTTTAGAAAGTGGTCTGATGACTACATCCTTGGCTTCTTTGAGGGTTTAGCTGGCAATCCTGGTACAGTGCAACTTTCAAGGCTTAGTAAGCACCCACGTGTTCTCAGCATCCTTGATGGTGCTGATAACTCAGAGCGATACGTAAAGGAGAATAAGTAATGCTAGTAACTGTTGATACTGAACATATTGATCTGGTTCATAACACGGAGGTGCTTGAGGCTGCTCTTGATGCACTTCCTGCTGGTTGGATTGTCGATCTTGAGTTTTTCGAGGAAGGCACATTCAGCTTTGTAAAGACACATAATGCATGTTTTGTGCCTTCAGACAATGACTTTCCATTGGAAAATAGTGCTTATTTTATCCACACTATCAAAGGTGATAACCACTTGGAGCGGGAGGCAATGTCTGTCGCTTTCCGTCAACCGGAGATCAACGACATTGCCGAGCGACACAACAATGCGCTGCAAAAGTGCCGGGATGCTGTCAACGGCGAGACAGTTCTGGACGGCAGGTTCATTAAGTACCGTAACTTCTTCCTTGATACGGAGAACAGCTTTGCACCTGTCGGCCTGCTGGCTGTCGCAAACAATATCTTCTTGAAGGAATATCAAGAAGATCACGACTTTATGAAACTGTTTACTAAGAAGGGAGATGAGAAGTAATGTTGACTTTTGCTGTTGGGCTGCTGATCCTCGGCATTGCAGTGGGGCTTCTAGGAATGATGCTCGATGAGGTCTACGATTGGGGCGCTAAGGTCATTGCGGCTGGCACGATTATGATCTGCATGTCTCTTGCTTGCCTTGCTGGTTGTGTCTTCTACTATGGTGTTCAGCCCTAAGAAAGGAGAGAAGAGGAATGACTAACCCTGCTGAGGAAATCTACGTGATTTTCAACAAGAAGACGGGCAGCATCAAGACTGGTGGTGGCCGTAAGTACAAGATCGTCCACGCTTACCTGTCTGAGAAGATGGGCTGGGGTGGTATTGGTCGTATTGGTCAGTTTGCCCGAGAAGAAAAGGATGACTATGCGATTGCTAAGTATCGTCTTGTTGAAGCAAAGGAGAATCGAGAATGATTATCAATTTCAGTGAGTTGACTATTCCGTTCCATCGGCTTGCACCTGGCGCAATTTTGGTTAGCCCTAATGATGGACGTTATCTGAAGTCAATTGCCGTGGATTGGGAGTACTGTTGGGTGCAAGACACTGACTTGTTTATGGAATCTGGGTTGTCAGATACGCAGATGAAGTCGTATGTTGGAGACGGTGAAGGGTGGAAGGTGCTGCCGTGATTGATGGAATCAAGTACATTGGTGACGGCGAGTTCTCTGTTAGCTTGGAAAGGCTAGTAAGCCTTCTAGAGGCTCAGATTATTGCACTGCGCACCGGGGGTGATGCTGTCGGTGATGCTCTGGATAGGGCGTTCAATGCACACAATGTAGCTTCTTACACTATTGCTGAGCGCATTGTCGCTGACCTCATTGATGGTGCAAGCAACGAGTGATTTACTTCACACCCAGCTAGTGTTGCATGTCTTCTTGTTGCTGTGCTAAGCTGGTCATTACCAGTTGATGGATCTCTGATCCGATAAAACCCCTGTGCTTGGCTTGAGGCACAGGGGGTTTTATTTACACTCACAACGATGTGGTACACGTCACGCTGTTACTTGTTGACAGGTGTGGCAGAGTGGATTAGTCTAAATACATCAGCAGCGAAGAAAGGAGAAACAAATGAGCGCTGAGTTTGGACATTCTCTGCTTCAAGGGATTGTTGACATTGCAACTAGAGAGTACAACAATAACCCCTCTAACATGAGTTGGTTCACTGTGAAGGGGTACGCTGAGGCATTGCTTGCATTGGAGGAAGACTAATGATTACTGGACTTGTAGGTACGGTGTTTGATACAGACGAGCCGCCTTTTGTGAGCATCAGTGTCGATGTGATGCTTGACGGTGACGAACACTGCGTCAACATTTACTGGTACCCAGAAACAGACGAAGTGTTTGTTGAGAGGCAGGACTGATGCGAGCACGGACCACTAAAGATCGCTACTGCTATACCTGTGATAGGGAGTTTAACTACCTGGGTATTGCGAGTCATAGGGCTTCACATCGACGTAAGCGAGAAGATTGCGTCATTGAGTTTACGTACGGGAATATTGGGAGTTGGAAATATTCTGAACTAGAAGAAGGAGAGTGGTTATGAACAGTGGTGAGCTGCAATTCGTAAAGGCTATTTACTCGGTTGCTAAGAGGTGCTACAACGATAGTATTGAACCTCTGCACCCTTGCGAGCGCCCCGGAGAAAGAGAAGATAAGGACTGGTTCAAGGTGAAGTCCTACGCTGAAGCACTGATCGAACTTGCAAAGGAGAACGATAATGACTAACAATGAGTTTACTAAGCTCTACAACGAAACGCAGACGAGCTACATGAAGCTGCGCAATATGCCTATTACCAAGCTGAAGGTGTGGTTCGTAGAGGCAAACGGACTAGGCAATGTCGGGGATGTCGAATCCTGTGTGGACTTCGCGGCTATCACAGACCGAGGCAGTGTCGTTATCTCGGGTACTCTTGGCCCATTTCTGAAGGTCAATGACGGTTACTGGTTTCGTACTGCCCCAGCAGTCCCTAAGAAGCTGTGGAGCGATCTCGACCTTGTTAACCAGCTCATCAACGAGTACGAGGATAACGACTATATCGCTACTGTCATCGACCCTGGGTTGGAATAATGCAGTTCGAGTCCATCAAGTCCCCTTCCGACCTTGATAAGTTCCCTGTCGGGTCAGTCATTGGTGGTTCTCTTGAGACCTATGCACGTACAGCTAATGGTTGGTGTGCATGTACTCTTGAAGAGTTCTACACGAGCACTCAGATTTTTGGGTTCCTACCTGTCGGCATGATGACAGGTAGCCGACGTATTGCGGTGTACTACAAGCCGTGATACACATCACTTAGTATGGGGTTGACAGCTCAGAAAAAAGTGACTCTATACTAAACGCATAACAACTGAATAGCCTCTAGGGATTGTTATTCAACTACAACAGTCGCTTCGCCAACCTAGAGGCACACCCCTTGTGGCGGAATAGGCAGACGCGCTCGACTCAAAATCGAGTTCCGAAAGGAGTGTGAGTTCGATTCTCACCGAGGGGACCACCAAGCACCGGACGATGCTGGATGATTAGGTATATAAACCTGCCGCTCTGATCAAGCGGACGTGCCGGTTGCCGTGACGGGGGTCACGTGCGGGGTAGCACCCTAGGGACGACACTTTTTAGTGTGTGTTTCTGTCGTCCAACAGCACCCCTTCCAACGGAATGTAGCGCAGTAGGTAGCGCACCTGGTTTGGGACCAGGGGGCCGTGAGTTCGAGTCTCACCATTCCGACGAGGGTCAGTGAGCCGAATTGGTGAAGGCACCCGACTGTAAATCGGGCACATCAGAAACGTTGCAGGTTCGAGTCCTGCCTGGCCCACGGGCAGTATTGCCTACAGTCACATGCTTGGTACGTGACATCTAGTTGCCAGGAAGTCCCAGGGGGACTTCCTGGCTTTATCCCAGATAGTGTAATGGCAGCACGGCAGGTTTTGGCCCTGTCGGACTAGGTTCGAGTCCTAGTCTGGGAGCGCTTGACGATGAGGTTGCTCGATAGCACAAAGTGTCACGACCAAGACACCATCATCGAACGGCTGGGCCACCTTGGTCAGGTGGCAAGCTGCTTAGTGTAAGGGGTTCAGCACGCTGAGTAAGACTCAGAGGGACAGGTTCGAGTCCTGTAGCAGGACGACAGAAAGGAAAAACAAAATGACTGTTATCTATTTTGATGCCGAAACACGAGAAGCCTTCCGTAAGATTGCAGAGCTGGTTGACATCATGGGTATCGAGTTTGAGCAAGAACTAAGCGACACTGAGATTGTGGACAAGGATGGTGTCGTCCATGATCTTGCTGAACTGGCAAAGTTTCCATGTGTAATTAGCACTGGGGTTAGTTACATCATGTCAATTGATGATTACGAAGCCGTTTCTGGGCCTCGGTGGGTTACGTATAGTGGTCACTTTTACAACCACCCAGAAGAACTCGCAAAGGCGATCCGAGACCACGCCGATGACCATAATGTCGAGATTATTGTCCACAAGTTCTAATGAAAGGAGAAACAAAATGAAGCTACGACTTACTGACTACCAGGACAACACCTACGAAGACACTGACGGCTCGTGCGAGCTGTGCATGTGGACCGGGATGATGGACCACCCTACGTATGAGTTCACCGACAGTTACGGTGGCGTGCATACTGTCGATGGTTGGTACTCTGACTGGGGTCACATGCACGTCTACGACGTTAACCTGCCCATGTTCACAACCTGGCTCCATGATGCTGAGTTCAAGGAGCTTGAGGAAGTAGTTGAATACCCCAATGCAGACTATTGCGATGATGACAGGCAATGGGAGAAGTACTTGCACAATATTATTGTCGGTGCTGAGTTCTGCCGGGATGATGAACAACTCAACGCTAGTCTCGATTGGGCGCTGAAGGGAGCTAACAATGATGACTGATGATCAGTTTGATGAACTTGTGGATAGGGTATTGAAGAAGATCGCACCTAAGCTGGGTGTCGAACTTGAGGAAGAGGAACCTAAGCCTAGCACTGTTGTTCGGGACAAGGACGGCACAGAATACGATCTCGAACAGTGCGCTATCGGGCCTTGTGTAGTCACAGTTGAGGGTGTCTACTACTTCTATGTTGAAGAGGGTATCCCGGGTAATGATGACTACAGGGAATACTGGATTAGCACTTGGTGTGATAAGTTCAGCACGAGGGAACTCGCAGGCATCCTTACGGGACTTGGTGGAGACTTCGATATCATCAATGACTGATACACTGTCCTCGTAACAACAACGACAACCAAGGAGTAACCATGAGCATTGTCGATCTCGCAGTCAAGCTGGGTAAGGCTTTCGAGGGTGCGTACTCGTCTGTCATTAAGAATGACGAGATGAATACGACCATCACCCAGGAGTCCCGCACCGGCACCTACACGATCACCACGCAGGACGCTGAGCTTATTGCTCTGCTCGACCAGGGCATTGTCGAGAAGCAGGCTATTACGATGGTGAAGCCTCACACCTATGGTGTCGTCTCGCCCGGTGTCTACACCGTTCCCGGTCATAAGATGCAGGAGATTCTTGAGAATCGACCGTTCGACCATCTGTGATTGTCGGCCTGAGACAGCGCGCCTCTGATCTCAGGAATAGGTAACTGAGGGGTTCGTCCTTTCGGGTACTGGCCTTACACGTGGGCTTATAAGGCGTGAGGACTCATCCCCCTATCAACTAACACTCGGTAGGGGGATGATACTATATGTGCATGTATAAGCTGATTTACTATGATACGTTCGATTCGCAACAACAACAACTAGACGCGTCTAAGTGGTCACCTGTCTGGGGTAAGTTTTACTCCGATAAGGGTACTCAGATGCAGTTCACAGATAAGAATATCTTTGCTAGAATTGGGTTGGAACTTTACGCTACTGTTGCTACTGGCGCTGATGCTGAGAAAGCACCATTTCTGTCTGCAATGGTGAGCACTCGCAAGCCAGACAACGGGGAGATTCTTTTTCAGGTTAAAGGGCAGTTCATATTGTCGGTAGACGCAACCCTGCCGAACGGCGCATCTTCCTGGTCTCGTATCTGGATGACTGGCACTAAGGGTAGTTGGCCTGCCTGTGGTGAGATTGATGTCCTTGAGGCTAGGGGCTGGCAGCACAAGGATTATCAGATGGGTGTCCAAAATCCTCGTGCTGGGGAGCCTACTAAGAGCCAGCAGCATCAGAAGATGCTGGGTCAGACTCAATCTACACTCAAACCAAGTTATTTCGGCTCACATCGTCATACGTACAGTGTCGTTAAGCTCAACGATAGAGTTGATTTTTATCTCAACACTGAGCTTGTTCATACTGTTATGTACTCAGAGATGGACGACCCAACACCGTTTACTGATCCTGAGAATGGGTGGATTATTAATCTGTCTCATATCGTTGGAGGCTCGTTCCTTGAGTACAACGGGAACCGAGAATATGTTGATGCGACAAAGTACGCGAAAAAGCCTAACTACCCATCTAAGTTGTGGATTGACAAGTTAAGTGTCATTAGTCTTGATGAGCAAGGCCCTGCACTCAATACGGGTGAGAGTACTCTTTTGAGTATCCTTAATAACTACAAGGATGTTAAGCCAACACCTCCGGTTGTAGTTCAGCCGACACCTGAGCCGCCTGGCGTAGTGGCCCCTACTCCAACACTCTCTCCGGTGCCTAAGCCGAAGGGTGAGAGGGCGAAGGGTGACTGGGTGCGAGAGGAAGATGCGCTGGTCTTCATCATGTTGTGAGTAGAGTCACACGATTATCTGTTGTGTGTTGTTCGGCCTGTCAGCTATGCTTCATGTTGTCAGGCCGAACAACTACGAAAGGAACAAGCTATGAAGAAGTTTCTTGCGACGACGGGTGCCGCACTACTGATGATTACTTCGGCTGCTGCTACTGCCAATGCTGCCGACAACACCGAGATCAAGGCCGAGGTCACGAAGGCTACGTCCTCGTCTCGACAGACTTCTTCTGAGGTCAACGTCGGCGGCACCTGGGCTGTCAATAAGCTCGAAGTCGGCCAGTCTTTCACCGTCTCGACAGTGCCTAATGAGGGCAAGGCACCATTCACGTGGGCGGCATCTTTCCCGTTCACGCTGGATGATGGCACCAAGATTGGTGAGTGTGTCGCTAACGAGGCGACGCTGGCATGCACGGTCAAGGAAGTGCCGGACGCTTACAAGGACAAGACAGATGTTACGGGAACCTGGTGGGCTAAGGCTCGTCTTCAGGGTGGGGCGATTGGCACCACAGAGGGTACGATCACGCTGAACGGTAAGGCTGTGAAGACCCTTGTCTGGGGCGACAAGGAGGGTACGGGAACTTGCACGAACGATTGTTCTTCGCCAGCCCACTATGAATACACCAACCCGGAAAATGTTAAGTTCGGGTGGTCTAATGCAGACGGGACTATCTCGTGGGGCATTAAGTGGATTGCTAAGGGTGGTGTCGAATATACAGTGAAGGACTTTGACGCGAAGCTGGGTACGACCGTGAAGTGCGCGAAGTCTGACACGTGGAATCCTGATACGACCGAGGTCATCACTGCCACCCAGGTGGACCCGAACACGATCAAGTTCACGGCCCCTGAAGGCTCCAAGACTTGTGTCACGTACCCGCCTGAGCATACTGTCGTTCCCGAGGGCCAGACTTCTGCGACTAACCATGCTGAGGTGAATAGTATGAAGCTCGAAGCTACGGCGACGGTTAAGAGCAATGGTGGTACGAATGGTGATGGTTCTGTGAAGCCTACGCCGGAGCCTTCTACTCCTGCCCCAGCACCGGAGCCGAGTGTTACGCCTGACCCGCAGCCTACGCCTTCTGTGAAGCCGACTCCTGCGCCCTCTGAAGAGCCTACGCCAGCTCCTTCCGAGAAGCCTACTCCGGCTCCTGCACCGTCTGAGAAGCCTTCTCCGGCACCTAGCCCTTCGGATGAGCCGCAGTCTGCGACCCCTACGCCTCAGCCGCCTGTCCCGGCTGTCATACCAGAACAGGGCAAGCTCGCTAAGACGGGTGCTGCCTCTGAGGCTGCTGTGATCGCAATTCTGACGCTGCTGTTTGGTACTGCTGCTACCGCCGTTGCATGGTGTGCTGGCCGATTTGGCAACGACCATATCTAAGTGATACACTAGGTGTATCCTTTCATCAGGTACTCCAAAGGCAGAGCGCCAGTGCTGTTTAGTGCTGGCGCTCTGTCTTACCCAAAATATAGTGTGGCAGAGGTCACACAGGTTTCGCTTGTACCTTACACTGACATGTACTAATATTGACTGCGTAGAAAGGAGGGACAATGACAGACCCTAGTAAGGTTGTGGAAACGTGGCTCAAGAAAGTTGGCCGCATTAGCTTTAGTTACTCTGATAGAGTCTTTCACCAGCCGGAAAGCGTCAAAAAGTTCAACCCAGTTAAACTGGACTCAACAGTAGAAAAGCTCATCGACAGCATCTACAAGTGGTGGGATGGTGAAATAAAGACAAAGCCGCGATTCAATGATGTTGTCATCTGCCTGAGCCAGTACGTAAGCCGCAACAACAACTACGCGAACAAGCTCGTTCCACACGTGCCAGCCCTTGATGACCTTAACTTCATTTGGGATAAAGAATCGCGTATTGCTGTGACAAGCGGCAACCCAGTAACATACATGGGCATTAACCGTGAACTCATCAACAAGTGGTATAACACCTATAAAGACCTAGAAACAGACTTCGGACAACTAGCTGACGAAGTTATCTCAGACTGTGTTGTAGCGCCAAGCACCCTGAAGTTTGCTAAAGCTGCTGCACTCATGGTTGTACTCAACGAAAGGAGAAAATGATGCGACCACAACGACAGCACCACAACGATGCTGGTTTTGACCTGTCCACGAAGATGCCTGTCATCATCTACCCAGGTGAGGTTATCTATGTGGCGACAGGCTACTACCCTGATAAGCACGACATCCCTGATGGGTCTGTTGGTCTCGTCTTTGCACGTTCGTCACTGAGCAAGAAGGGGCTGCTTCTCGCTAATAGTGTCGGTGTCATCGACGCTGGCTACGAGGGTGAAGTTCTTGTTCCACTGTGGAACATGAGCAAGGATACACCTGTCGTGCTGGAAGAGCATGAGCGTATCGCTCAGATTGTTATTGTCAAGCTAGAGGGCGCCTCTGCTCTCTACGCACAGCCACCCGTCCAGGCCGGTGAGCGTGGCGAGGGTGGCTTCGGGTCAACCGGAAAGGCCAATTGAGAATGATTACCGTTTACTCCAAGCCCAACTGCCCACAGTGTACGGCTACGTACCGCAAGCTGAAGGCGCTGGGACTGCCCTTCAATAGCATCGACGTAACTGAAGATGCGGATGCACTGGCATTTATCCGCGCACTGGGTTATCAGCAAGCACCTGTCGTTGTCGTGCGTGAAGGCGCGCAAATTAAGGAACACTGGTCTGGGTTCCGACCCGACCTCTTGAAGAAGTATGAGGTGAAAGAATGAAAATTACCGATCCTGTGAAGCTCGAAGAAGCGCGCGCCCGTATGGCTAAGGCTCGTGCGTCTCGTGGACCTGAAAAGTATCCCCAGGATGTCGAAACGCGCCTTGAGTTTGTCCGACAGCTCGTGATTAAACAATTCAAGGATGCAGGTCTGTCGATCACTAACGATGGAAAGCTGCTCGGAGGGTCTTCTGCGCAGTATTACCGCTCTAAGTTGGTGAATGGTAGCCTAACGATCAAGGACATGATCATGCTGGGTGACTACATGCCAATTGACTGGACTCTCATTCTCAAGTCGATTCGACAGCCAAAGGACGTTTTGCGTCCAATGGATGATGAAGCGGCAACTATCAACATGGAGTTTGCTGAGCCGGGTGATAACCCGTTTGCGGACTATTTTGTTGATGTGGACGGTGTGTGATGGAAGAAATTAGCTTGCGTGATTTCGGTAAGAGCCTGAGAAGGGAGATTCCTAGTATTGGCTCTACGAAGGTCATTAGGTTTCTGCGCCGTGAAGGATACCTGAAGAAGGGTCGGCATATTAGCGAGCCTACGGAAAAGGCTAAAGGACTGCTTGGTATCTGGCGTGTCTATAAGAACGGTAGAAACTCATATTCCCAGGTGTATGTCACGAAAGAGGGTGTCCGCGTGTTCACTGATATGATTATCTCCGAGTATGAGGACTTCGGTCCTTGGGAGATTAGGAGAAGTTATAGTGACTGACTGGCATAATCTGATCGCTGATTACAACCTGTGGTGCGATAACTACGATGAGGGGCGTAGTCGAGCACTTGACCGTGTTATCGTCCACCATAACGCTGGCAAGGCTATGTCGCACGGTGGTGTCCTTGCAGCGTTTAACCATAATGGCACGTCTGCGCACTACAACGTGGACATTAACGGCAGCACCGCGCAGTTCGTCCACGACAAGGACACGGCCTGGCACTGCCCAGGCGTTAACTCGTGTTCGATTGGCATTGAGCACGCTAACTCCACTGGCGCTGAGGGTGGCTGGGACATTGGTGAAGCGACGCTTGATGCCGGTGCGCACCTGACTGCGGCTCTGTGTCGTGCGTATGGTCTTGGCCGTCCACAGTGGCGTGTCAACGTGTTCCCACACTCGGACTTCTATTCGACTGCCTGCCCTGCGTCTCTGCGGGATACGTATGCTGGTGAGTACATGGAGAAGGCTCAGGCGTACTATGACAACCTTGATGCTGATCTGTCGGCTAAGGAAGGCTGGGTGTCGCAGAACGGCGGCTGGTGGTACCGTACTGAAGACGGCGGCTACGAGACCGGCTGGTTCCCTGTGAACGATAAGTGGTTCTATGCCAACGAGAAGGGTTGGTTGCAGGCTGGTTGGCAGCATATCGACGGCCACTGGTACTTCCTGCACGATATGCACGATTCGCGCTACGGCGAGATGGAGACTGGCTGGCAGAAGATCGGTGAAAACTGGTTCCTCCTGAACGACAAGGGCCAGATGCAGACCGGCTGGCAGCTCGTCAAGGGCAAGTGGTACTTCCTTGAGGAAAACGGCGCTATGCGTACTGGCTGGCTGTCGTACAAGGGCAGCGATTACTTCCTTACCAAGGACGGCTCTATGGCTGTCGGCCTCGCTCAGACGCGCCTTGACGGTGTGTGCTCGATTTTCGGTGAGGACGGCAAGCTGCTTGTTGGTAAGCTGGTTGTCGAACAGGACGCTGACGGCATCGTGAAGCTGGTAGAATCTAAGTAACTTCGATTTAGGAGGAACGAGGATATGGCTAACGAAGTCCTGACCGTTGACCGCACGAAGTGGTACCTGCTGACCCCCGAGCGGCGTAAGGCGCTGTACGCGCTGTTTGCGGCTCTTGGTGCGATTGGTGTCGCTTACGGCGGTTGGACTGCCGAAAGCTGGGAGCAGTGGTCTACTGTCGCTCAGCAAGTTCTTTCGGTGATTGGTCTGCTTGTTGCGACTGTTCACACTGGCGGTGTTTATACGGCTCCGTCGTATGGCACTCCTGACGCTGAGTGACACAATTACAGAAAACCCCCTTGCTGATGTCAGTGAGGGGGTTTTCGCTATAATGGCCTCATGAAGAAGTTGCTGAGGTCTATGAGCGAGCCGAGGTCGGTAACTGCCGTGATGGTAGTTATCTACACGGCTATCGCTATTACTGGTATTGGGTTCTTGACGAGTGCTGCGGCGCTACCGTGGGTTGTTATCCTTGCAGGTGTTCTCATGCTCATCTCGGGTGTTTTGGGCGCACCATCCGCATGGCTCGGTTCTTGGTGGCTGGAAGGCCCAGCGGCCTTGACATCTGTTGTCGGCATCATGCTGATTTCAATCAACGAACTAGTGCTGACCACGGCACATGTTCGCTGGCCGCTCCATGTTATTATTTTGTCAGTAATCATTGGATTGTTTTTCTTCGCGCGTGCTCTGCGTGTGTGGCCGTATTCGTATCGCCCCGGAGTTCTGCCGAAGAGCAAGCTGGAAGAGGCAGAAGAACGGTATCATAAGACAAGGGAAGAATACTTGTCAACCGTTAGTGAGTAACAAGGAGTTAGCGTATGAACACGGCACTGGTGGGCCTCGTTTGCTCTGCCGTAACCCTTGTTATCAAGGCTATTATTGATTTGTGCATTGATCGTTACAAGAAGGCTCAAGAGATTCAGGAAGCACGTGATGATCTTGAAGCTGATTTGCGTACTCAGGCGTTCTTGTGGAAGGAACACGCTTACGCGGTGCGTGTTGCGGCTTTGCAGGCCGGTGTGAAGGTGGAAGAGCTGCCTTCTGTTCCGAAGGAGGATTAAATGCTGTTTGCCTGGTTCTTGGTTGGTCTCGCTGCTGGCCTGGTTGTCGGTGTTGCGGGTACTTACATGTACTTGGATAAGAAGTTTCAGAAGTCAGTGGAAGAGGTGCTAAATGAGTTCTCAGAACGACTCGCGCAGTTTGCTGACGAGTGATGACCCAGAGCTGCGAGGTAAGCGCGACATGGCTTTGTCGCTGCTGAAGCGTGGCACGGAGCGTAACAAGATCATCTCTGCGACAGGCTTCACATCTGAAGAACTGTTCGTTATCGAGCAGTCCTATTACGACAGCCGACAGGAGTTGTCGCCTCGTAATATGCGCATTAAGCAGCTTGATCGTCTTGATGCGCTTGTTGACATGGCCTACAGCCAGATCGAGATGTTTGGTCTTGCTGACGAGAAGGGGAACTGGGGCCAGAATCTTCAGGCTGTTCTCGCTGTCTTGCGTGAAATCTCTGAGGTTGCGAACCTGAAGCGTCAGACGGTGACTCATGAGATTCGTGTAATCGAAGAGAAGCAAGTGAACATCATGATGTCGTTCACTAATCAAGTGTTGGAAGAGTACACGGCTCTCATGTACCCGCACCTGTCGGCTGGGGCTAAGAAGGCTTTGGAGACGAACAAGGCTGACTGGTTCTCTCAGGCTGTGTCGAAACCAGCTGCGTTGCTTGAGGCGACTGTGGAAGTTGAGGGTGAGTAATGCTGCCTTTCGGTGCTGTCGCTAAGAAGTTTTCTGATGCCCAGCGTCTTGAAGTGTGGCGTAATAACCCTGCTAAGTGGGCTGAGGACCACGGACTGTTCATGTGGTCGAAGCAGCGTGAAGTTTCACAGTCTGTAGTCGATCACCAGAAAACCCTTGTGGTTACAGGCAATGGTGTGGGAAAGTCGCGTTTGTCAGCTACCCTTGTTAACTGGTGGGTAGACACTCATCCTGTCGATGACACGACAGTAGTCACGACGGCGACGAACTGGAAACAGGTCCGCAACGTCCTGTGGAAAGAAATACCCCGTGTCAAGGCTGACGCTGGCATTGGTGGCAAGGTTAACGCCGATGCTACGTGGAAGATGGGAGATCGACAAGACCCTATCGCCTTCGGTATGAAGCCAGACGATAAGGACGAGTCTGGCTTCCAGGGTGTCCACGACCAGTACGTCCTTGTGATTATGGACGAGGCCGGGGGCATCTCCAAGGAAATCTTCACCGCAGCGGACGCTATCACGACGAACAAGTTTGCCCGCATCCTGGCTATCGCTAACCCTAACGACCCCTCGTGCTACATGGCCGAGGTTTACAAGCGGGAAATGCGCCTGAAGCCAGAAGAGCGCTCCTGGAATATCATCCAGTTCGGCGCATACGACACACCTAATTTCACGGGTGAGGTTGTACCTGTCGAGGTTGCGACTCGTCTTGTGCAGGTTGACTGGGTTGAGGCGCGTAAGAAGGAATGGGGCGAGGATGACCCTCGTTTCGTAGCGCGCGTCCTCGGTGAGTTCCCGGACGTGTCTGACGACGGCCTGTTCAACATGGGTCGCGTCATGCAGTCGATGGAGGCATACGACACTTCTGAACCTGATGAGGGTATGCCGATTGTTCTCGGGGTTGACGTTGCCCGTTACGGTTCCGACAGCTCAGTGATTGTGTCGAACCAGGGTGGCTACATCAAGATTCATGGGCGTTACCAAGGCTTGAACGGTCCTGAGCTTGCTCGTAAGGTTGGAGAGCTGGCAGTCGAACTCGGGGCTGTCGAGATTCGTATTGACGCGATTGGTGTTGGTGCATCCGTTCTTGATAGTATCTACAATTTCGTGCCTGCCGACATTTCTGTGATTGGTATTCACGGTAACGCGAAGTCCGGCGACAGCACTAAGTGGTACAACTATCGAGCTGCTATGTACGATCAGTTCGCTAAGGCTGTCGCTGATGGTCGTGTCTTCCTGCCGGATGACGATGAGCTGCATAACGAGATTGCTTCGATTAAGTATGAGTACAGGGGTAGTGCCATGCTTATTGAGTCGAAGGAGAATATGCGTAAGCGTGGCATTAAGTCGCCTGACGTTCTTGATGCTGTCATTTATGCGTATCAGAATATCGGAGCCATTATGGCCGGTGATTCGGAAGGTCAGTATTATTCGCCGGATGATCTGCTTGAAGAAGATGACCTCTTGGACTTCATGTTCGAGGAAGAGTTGTCTGTATTTTTAGCATGATAGGATAATTTACATGAAGTATGAGCAGGCATTTCAAGAAGCGCTGGGTGCGTTTTCTGATTCCCTAGCGCGTCTCAAGCGTGAAGATGTGGGCTGGTTGCCTTTGTCTGCTGTCGAAGGCCCTGATTCTCTGATTACTCTTGACGTGATTAGAGACCATTCGGCCCGTGCGCGTCGTTTGGCTACTCTTAACCCTATTGTGAAGCGTGGCCTGGTTGTGCGTAACGCGTACATGTGGGGCGACCCAGTTGTCTATAAGGGTTCTACTGGTCCTTCTCGTAAGGTGATCGAAGAGAACACGAAGGCTTGTTTCAGTGTGCAGGCGCGTGTCCGTGATGAGCAGTCTTTCAATACGGACGGTTGCGTCATCTATTTGATCGACAAGGCAACGAAGACTGTTACACCTGTTCCGCTCATGCGGCTTGCAGGTGTGGCGACTGACGATGCGACAGGTGATGTCGTTGCTGTGCTCATTAACCCTGTCGTGAGTGGTGAGCCTCAGTGGTACATGCTGTGGGACCGAGTGGGCGTGAAGATCACCAAGTCCAACTACAGGGTGAACAAGCGTTTGACGGCTGTGTACGCGACCGTGAACCGGCTTGCTGCTGAACAGTACGGCAAGCCTGATCTCATGAGCGCTATGTCGTATGCGCAGAAGTACAAGGAGCATCTTGAGGTCGCGCACCTCATGGAGAAGTCCTTGGCAAAGCTGGCCTTTAAGGCGACTAGCGTTAACTCTAAGCAGCAACAGGCTGTCCAGCAGCGTATGGCTGGGCCGGGTGTCGGTGCCACGGCGAACATCGGCGCTGGGCAGGACATTCAGGCGATTAACAAGGCCGGTGCGGGTATTGATTTCTCGGCTGGCACGCCTCTTGCGGCTATGGTGTCGGCTGCTCTCGACATCCCATTGTCGGTGTTGTTGACTGATGGTTCTGCGGGTGGACGACAGGGCGCTGAGACTGCACTGGAAGACCCGACGTTTAAGGCGTTGGAATTGCGTCGTCAACTGCATATCGACATGTTGAATGAGATTGCGGCGGCTCTCGGCATTAAGGTGTCGATTGAGTACGGTTCGATCAATAATGATCAGACGCACCGTCGTATTCAGTCTTTGACGCTTGCGTATCAGAATGGTGCTTTGCATCAGATTGAGATGCGTTCGGGTGTGTTGCAGCTCTTGAAGATTGCTGGTTCCTTGCCGTTGGAAGATTTGCCTGCCCTACCCGATGAGGGTGAGAATGAGGACGAGGGCGAGGAAGATTCGACAACGACAAAGAGTGATGATGCTGAAGACGGGCGCGCAACGGGTGTTGGGCCAATGTCTGATGGAACGAACGACAACCGGGATAGGGGGACTGATGCATAAGCTGCATGAGTCAACGGCGGCTGTTGGTACTGAGTCTCTTGGTGAGGGTAAGTACCGCATCCGCATTATCGTGCCCGGCCAGGGTTCGAGTGGTATTTACACTGCCGAGAACTTGGCTGAGTCTGCGCCTTTGTTTAAGGCGGGCACGGAAATGTTTATCGACCACCCAACCGAGTCTGAGGAATGGGAGCGCCCGGAGCGTTCTATTCGTGACTATGCTGGCGTGTTTTTGGAAGACGCGACGGTTGGTGAGGATGGGGCACTCTACACTGTGTGTAAGGTGTTTTCTGGGGTGAATGATCTAATCAAGGATAAGTGGGAGCATATTGGTGTTTCCATCAATGCTTGGTGCAACGAGCCAATTGCGGAAACAGGTGTTGTTCCTGTTTTTGCTGGCGTTAGGTCGGTTGACTTTGTTACCGCGCCTGGTGCGGGTGGTGGCATTGTTGATCTGCTAGAATCAAATAGGAACAACTCTATTACTAAGGAGGGAACTGTGGACGAAAAGCTGCTTGAGTCCAAGTTCGATGAGCTGAAGGGTGAGATCGCTTCTCTTGTTGAAGCTATCGGCTCTAAGCTGGAATCTGCTGTGGCTACTCTTCAAGAGGCCAAGGTGGAGGAACCTGCTGAGAAGGTCGAAGAGGCATCTGTCGATGTTGATTCCGTCCTTGAGGCCGGTAAGAAGATTGCCGAGTCGGGACTTCCCGAGGCGGCTGTCGCGCGTGTTCGTGAGGCTGTGAAGAAGGGCGCTGATGTCGATTCCGCTCTTGAGGCCGAGCGCGCGTATCTCAAGGAGGCTGTCGCTGCGACTGCCACCCCCGTTGTTGACGAGTCTGCCGGGGTTTCCTTGAAGGAGTCCTACGATAAGATTGGTTGGAAGTGATCTTAATGGCAGGTATCAAGAAGTTCCCTCTGACGGGTAACAAGGATAACCAGATTTTCGAGTACAGCGACACTCTGTCGCTCAAGATTGATGACGCGCAGAAGAACCTGAAGGCCGGTGATCCTGTCGTCATTAACAAGGAGGCTGGTATTGCTGGCATCCTGATGTCGGATGTCGCTCCGGCTGAAGAGAAGACGGATTACGCGACTGCTGCTGAAGCTCTGTCTAAGCCGACGTATGGTCTGAACCGTGCTCAGCACGCCTCGGTTCGCGTGAAGGGTGGCGTGTTCGCTCTCAAGGTTGATGGCACTGCTCCGATTCCGTTTAAGCCTGGCGCGCTTGTTTACCTGAAGGCTGGGGCGGTTGGTGTCAAGCCGACCATTACCTTCACCAAGACGGGCGCTGATGTTGTGCTCGGTTGGGCGAAGGAGATTTACTCTTCTGCCGCTAAGGACAGCGTTTACCAGGTTGTTCTCGACACTCGTCCACTGGCCTGAAAGGTTTAACTAATGTTGATCAACGAAAAGGACCAGCTTGAGTTCAACAAGCTGCTGGAAGGCTCGTTTGCTGGCGACAAGATCGCTCAGGCGCGTCTGAAGGAGGCTGTCACCACCGATAGCCTCGCGCCGACCATGTTCGTTAACGCTGCTAACGTGCAGTTTGTCAGCGCTTACAACGAGTACGACTCGATTTGGCCGAAGATTGCTGAGAAGGTTCTTCTCAACGACTTCCGTCCTGCCGCTTACCTGTCGCTGAACTCGGACATTGCTTCGATGCCTATCGACAATGGTGGTTTCTCGCCCATCCAGGACACGCTGCCCGCGATTCCTGAGTTGACCCCTTATCCAACTCTCACGTACACTGGCAACGGTCGTTTCGTTGAGGTTGGCAAGCATGGTGCGCGCCTTCAGTTTAGCTTTGAGGCAATCGTCAACGACGATTGGAACACGATTGAAAAGCTGCCGACTGACGCGGGTCGCCTTGCGGCTCGCACTGAAGACCTTTTGGTCCTCATGACCTTGTTCGACCCCCGCAACAAGGGCATCAAGACTGAGCTGAATCGTCAGCTTGACCTGACGAAGGTGCCTGCCGAGTTCAAGGGTGAGGCTGTCGCCGGTGCTAACGGCAAGGATGCGCGCATCTCCTACGGTGCTATCACTGCTGCTCGTTGGCAGGCGCTTAACACCAAGTCTGAGTCCGGTCGCACTGTCACCGTTCCTGGTGGTTTCGCGCTGATTTGCTCGCCTGCCCAGGCTCAGCTTGCGCGTGAGATTCTTGCTATTCGTGAGATTCGCACCACGAACGGCAAGACGACCACGATCAGCACCAACACGCTGACTGACATCGAGGTCGTGGAAAGCGACCTCATTGGCACCATTGTTGGTGACGACGCTTGGGCACTTGTCCCCAAGGGTGGTAAGGCTGGCGATAAGACCACGATTGCCAAGACCTCCATGCGTGGCCGTGAGACCCCGGAGCTTCGCGCTCACAACGCGACTGGTACGATGCTCGGCGGCGGCGCTGTCGATTACCGTGAAGGTTCTTTCGACAATGACGACGTGGAGATTCGCGTTCGTCAGATCGCGGGTGCTGGCCTGCTGAACCTTGATGGTGTCGTGCTCTCTGCTGGTGGACAGAATGATCGTCTCTGATCAGTTAGCTGGTTAAGTAAGACCCCTGTGGCCTTCTGGTCACGGGGGTCTTGCTATACTGGTTTCATGAGTGATATTGATTTTTCTTCGCCTGTGGGGCAGGTGCGTGTTCTTATTCCTGATTTGCGTAAGTTGGAGGACTTGCGTGATTTGAGGAATGATCCGCGTTATCTTTTCGCTGACGAAGAGATTGAGGCTTTACTCACTGTTAACGGTGGTAACGTGAAGCTGGCTGCTGCTGATGCGTGTGACGCTATCGGCATGGATAAGGCGTTGCAGTTGCTTGTCTTGAAGACTGACGACAAGCAGACGGACGGCGCTAAGCTGCTGGCTGCGATTGTCGGTCGTGCTCGTCAGTTGCGTGCGTCTGCTCGTGAAGACGAGGTGAATAACCTCTGCTTTGATGTTGTGCAGCCAACGTTTGAGCCTGTGGATTGGGCGGTGAACTTCTAATGGGTTTGTCGATTGACCCGAATATTCATCCTTTGTTCATGTATGCCTCGTATTATCCGTTGCAGTTGTTGGCTAATACGAAGGTGAGCATTTTCAAGGAGCCGGATACGGTGGGGTATGACTGGTCTGATGAGGCTGGTTTGTCGCTTGAGTATAACAATCCTGTGTGGAAGGGTTGGGCGAATATTACACCTAACGTTGACTGGCGTGCTCGCAACCGTGAGTGGGCTGGTACAGTCACAGGTGTTCATGCGTATCGTGTGCAGCTTTTGCACATCGACAAGAACGAGGTTTTTTCACGTGATTTGTGGGGCAACCCTGATGCGCGTGTGTCGTTTGCTGAGGGTATGCGTGTCCAGGTAGAGGAAATGCCGACCGACCAGCGTGTTGCTGGGTTGAAGCTGGTTGTGCGTAACGCTCAGGTTGATACGTTGAACTGGCAGGTGACGCTTTTGTGTGATGTGGCAACGGGGGAGACTGCTAATGGCTAGAACGAAAAAGACTGTCCGGTATGATGGTCGTGTTGCTGGTATTAAGGTGACTGTCGATACCGACAGGTACGGTGTTGCAGCTAAGGCGAAGAAGAAGATTATTGATGCTGCTTGGAAGAAGGTTGACGCTGCGGCTAAGGCTGCTGCTGTCGCTTCTACTGAGTATGGTCGTGCTTTGATTGCGACAGACCCGCGTCGTGTTGATACTGGCTATATGCGTGATGCTTTCCGTGTTGATGCGTCTAAGGGCGGTAAGGTTGTCGAGATCGGTTGGCATCGTTGGGACCGTGCTAAGCCGTACTATTCGTGGCAGGAGAACGGTACGTATAGTCAGCGTACTTCTGGTTATTTGCGTTCTGGTTTGCGTGGCAAGCCTACGGGCGGGGACAAGGGTAAGGGTATTACCCCGGCTAAGTATTTGCCCCGTGTGACGGCTGTGTTCCGCGAAGAGTTCTATGGGAGGCTGAAGTGACGGATAGGACCTTGGAGTTTGACGAGGCTTGTCTGGCTCTTTTGCGCACGATTAAGGATGTCGAGGTTTTCGATTCTTTTTCGCGTGATACGAAGGTGCCTCTCTATATTGTGTACCACGGTGGCGCTGAGATTAATCGTCAGTTGGACGAGTATGTGTCGTTGGGTGGTCATACTATGGATGTGTATGAGCATCCTTTCACGGTGGACGTGTACGCTGTGAATAAGAAACTTCTCAATCGGCTTGTGTCGGTTGTGAAAGAGAAGCTCATTGGTGCTGTGTTGGTTGAAGGGTCTAATGGGGTGAATATCGCTGCGTCTGTTGGTACTGATAGCGATTTCGATTCTACGTTGCGGCCTACGGTTTATCAGCACAGTATGAGTTTTTATGTCAACCTGGATAGGGGTGAGTGAATTGCGCGTGCGCAATGTTTTTACCAATATTGTCTGCGACAAGACTGAAGATGAGCTGGCTGTTTTGCCGGACATGTATGAGGTTGTCGATGACAATACGCCGATTACGCAAGCTAAGTGTTGCGGCGAGGATGATACCATTGAAGATGACGATATCGTTTCCCACAAGGAGGAAGACTGATGCCCAAGATGTTGTCGCCGAACACCACTATTTGGTGGGTTCCGGCTGATGCCATTACTTCGACTGCTGACCTGTTTAAGGCTACTACCTACACTGGCGGTACGCCGAAGGCGGTTGACATCAGCTGCGCGATTGCAGCTGGTATGACACTCGGTGCAACCGACAGCGATACTGACGACTCGCGAACCATTTGCGATTCGGGTAACGCGAAGACCCCGACTATCGCTAACTATGAAGCCTCGCTCACGTTCTTCCGTGAGGCTATCGCGGCTGGTCAAAAGGCGGCAGGTAACACCTCCGTCTACGATAAGTCATTCCAGCTGTTCAAGCGTGGCACCCTTGATGGCATTAAGGAAGGCTACCTTGTCCAGCGTATCGGTTTCCGACAGGGCACCCCTGTCGAGGCCGGTATGGAGCTGTCGGCCTTTAAGGTCGTGCCGGACAACCCGAAGGACGAGCTCGGTGATGGGGATAAACCCATCCAGTTCACCGTCCCGTTCTTGCCCCAAGGCTTTATGGAGCTGAACAAGGCTGTCGCTGCCTGATCAGTTCTGCTAGAATACCCCTGTGCCTCCGAGGTGCGGGGGTATTCTCATATCTGATTGGAGTAGACATCATGGCTTTTGAGTTGTCTAGGATTATCTCGTCCATCAAGCCTACAGTCAAGGCTATCGACGTGCCACTGAACACTGAGGATGCGGAGCGTTTCGCTCAGTTGGTCGAACTGGCTAAGACCGCGCAGATCGCTGAGGCACCGCTGTCTCGTTCGATTACCGACACCTCGCCGGGTATCGAACTGCAAGAAGAACTTGAGGCTCTTCGCAAGGAGACGATTACCTTACGTCTGCGTGCGCTGTCGAACAAGGAACTTTACGTGCTGAAGCGTAAGGTGTGGGAAGACCCGTTCTTCTCCATAAAGAACAAGAGCGCCGAAGAAAAGGCTGTTATTGAAATTGAGCGTGAAGACCGGCTGATGGAATACGTCGTTTCCCGCGCCTGTGTCGAGATCATTGACAACACCACGGGTGAGTCGAAGAATGGACTGTCGGATGACGAGGCTGCGGAGCTGCGGGGTCATCTGCCTGAGTTCCTGTGGGTGCAAATCTGTAGTACATGGAGGGACGCACAAGACCTCGGCGCTGTCGTGTCGGAGGCGATTTCTGACCCTACGTTTCGTGGGGACGGAGCTGAGCAAGCCGGAGAACCAGTGGATGATTCTTCTGCTGAAGACGGCGAGAGCGGAGAGTAAGCCGCCGACACTGTTCACGGGCGCTCATGGCATGTTTGCTCGTATGGTGCCTGTGTTTATTGGTGATGAGCTTGACTCGGAGCCGATAGATCAAACTGAATACACTAACTTGGATATTGCTTTGGCTGCTGGTTATCAATACTATCTTGATAGTTTGTGTAACAAGTGTGGTACACCGCTCTGGTATGGTCGTAGTGAGCATAGTGCGATTGAGTTCCATGTGGAGACTTCTACATGTTATTCATGTGCTGAGCTTGATCGACATCGAGAGCACGCTAAGGAAACCAAGCCGGGTGAAAGCACGTACACAGTGATGGGTACTGTCGAATACTCGGACGGTACGAAAGAGCCGTTGCCGTCGCCTCTTGAAGCGCTTGAGCAAGTTAGGTAGGAAAAGTCCCTGGTATCATTGAAGTGGTATCAGGGACTTTTCTTTTTAGGAGTTAAGGTGGCAGACGAGTCAATCAAGATCGACATTGACGTTAACGCTGCTGGGGCAGACAAGGCGGCACAGAGTATTGGTGCTCTGGAAAAGCAGATTGGTTCGCTTCAGAGTGCTGTCGCTACGCTGAAGTCCCCGTCTGGGCGTGGTGGCACGATTCTTGATTCTTTGCAGCTTGACAGCTCGAAGGTTAAGAACCTGAAGGACTCTGCGACAGCACTGAAGTCTGTGGCCGATGCGCTTGGCTCGTTGAATAAGGCTGCTGGGGACGCGAGTAAGGCTGATCTGTCTGCGGGTGTCGATAGGGCAGTTTCCGCGTATCGACAGTTCATCCGTGAGACTCGCACGATGAACAACCTGAGTAAGGACCATATCGCTAAGCTGAGGGATACTGCCTCGGCTATGCGTGAGGTGGCTTCTGCGTCTAATGCTATGGCTGAGGCTGAGAATAAGGCGAAGAAGGCCCAGGCTCAGTTGAATCAGTCGCAGGCGCGTAAGACTGAGGCTCAGGCTGAAAAGCTGCGTGCGCAGGCTTCGGTGAAGCGTGAGGATAATGCTCTTCCGTTGCAGAAGCAGAAGGGTAAGGACGAGCGTAGCCTTGTGCGGGCGAAGGGCGCTGAGGCTACTCGTCTTGCTGAGATTCAAGCGCTCACCGCTTTGGAGCAGGCAGAGATCAGGGCTGCTGCAACGACGGCTTCTGCTGAGTCTAAGCGTGAAGCCGCTGTCGCTAGTGCGTCGGCGCGTATTGGTGCTGCTCGTGAGGCTGAAGCTGCTCGTACTGAGCGTGCTCGTATTCGTGAGGAAGAGCTGACTAAGCGTCAGGCTATTCGCTCGGATGCTAGTACCGCGCGCAATAACGCTCGCGTGAGTGAGAAGGCGATTGAGAACGTCCGTTATGCTGCACGTGACATGGCCGTGTACTATGGTGCTATCACGGCTGGTATTGGGCGTGTGGTGTCTGCTGCTGCTCAGGCTGGCATTGCGCAGGAGCGCGCATTTGCTGACGTTGAGCGTACCGCTCAGGGCACGGCACAGTCGCTTGGTGAGTTGAAGAAGTCGTACACTGATCTGTCTACGACAACTACTACGTCGTTTGCTGATCTGTCGAAGATTGGTACGCTCGGCGCGCAGATGAACATTCCGACGAACCAGTTGAAGGACTTTACGAAGGCTGTCGCTGAGTTCTCTACCGTGACGGGTATGGAAGTCGAGTCTGCGACAACTGCTTTCGGTCGTTTCGGTCAGATGATGGGTGGCTTGCAGGAGTCGGCTAAGGGCAAGGGTGACGGCTACGCGGTCTTGGCTAACCAGATTGCTGATCTTGGTGCGAAGTCTGTTGCGACTGAGCCTGAGATCGCTAACATGGCCGTGTCTATCGCTGCTCAGGGTAAGTCGGCTGGCTTCACCCAGAATGAGATTCTTGCACTGTCGTCTACGTTGTCGTCGCTCGCTATCCCGAAGGAATGGGCGCGCGGCTCGCTTCAGCGTATCTTCAACTCGATCAACTCTGCTGCTGCTGATGGTGGCGAGAAGATGCACACGTACGCTCAGGCTGTCGGTGTGACTGACGCTGAGTTCCAGAAGTTGTGGCGGGACGACCCGAACAAAGTGTTCCAGGGCATCTTGCAGAACCTCGCTGGTATCAGCGACAAGGTTGAGAAGGCTCAGGCTATTAAGGACTTGGGCTTCAAGAACGTGCGTGATGTTGAATTGCTGTCGCGTATGTCGAACAGCGTCGGTCTGTATGTGCAGCAGTTGAAGGAGGCTGAGGCGGCTTCTAAGGGCACGACGTTCATTGATGAGTCGATGGGCATCATCATGGACACTATGGCCGCTAAGGTCGAGGCTTTCCAGCACGCCTTGCAGAACGCGGGCGCGGCCATGAACTCTAGCTTCATGGTGCCGTTCAAGTTGATTATCAGTGTTGCGACGGGTGTCGTTAACGCTTTCGCTAAGCTACCTGCCCCTATTCAGGCGTTTGTGGGTGCGCTCGCGGCTGTGGCGACAGTGCGTGTTGGGTTGTTGGCTACGAAGGCTGCGGCTGTGTCAATGTCTGCCACTTATTTGCAGATGGGCAACCGTATGCGCCAGGCAACAGGTGATGCAAGTTTGACGTGGGGTACTGTGTGGAAGGCCGTGAAGCAGGCTCAGTCGGCCACGGTCGCTTACGACAGTACGCTCGCGGCTAACGTGGCTACCGCTAATGCGGCTGCTTCGGCTAACCAGCGGCTTGCTGCTGCGGATAACGCAGTTGCCGCTGCGGCTGGTAAGGCTGCGGCTGCTAAGGGTGCTCAGGCTGCTGCGTCTGCGGTTTCTACAGGTGCTTCTGTGGCTGCTGGCGCAGGTCAGGCTGTGGGCGCATTGTCTAAGCTGTCGTCGGTTGGCTCTGGCCTCATGGCTATGTTTGGTGGGCCGTGGGGTATTGCTATCTCGGCTGGCTTGTCGCTCGTGTCTGTCGGCGCTACGTACTTGGGTGATGCTTTCCAGGAGTCGTCGGCTAAGGCTGACGAGTTTAAGAACGCTGTGGGCGGCTCTTCAGCTATTCTGAACGCTTTGGCTCAGGATACAAAGGAAGTCGGTAATGGCACACAAACTGGCTTTATGGAGCTGAACGCAGCGATTGAACAGAATGGTGAAGTTCTCACCTCTAACGGCCAGGCGCTTGGTTACTACATTGATAAGTCCGGTCAGGTTGTTCAGGCTACTCACGAGCAGGCCGAGGCAATGGGCTTCTCGACCTTGAAGATCGGTGAGCACACCCAAGCATTGATTATGGATGCTGTTCAGGGGTCTGATGCCTTTAAGAACATGTCGAAGGAAACTAAGCAGGCCCTTGTCGATATGGGCTTCTCGTACGCTAAGTACATTAAGCTCGCGTCCACCTCTGAGGCTCAGGGTGGTGGTCAGAAGGCTGCTGATGCTTACGTGAACGGGTATATCGAGCAGATTAAGGCTCGCAAGGCTGACGCTGTTAACGCTGTTAACAGCACAATTGTTGACACTGGCACCATGAATGGTACGGCTGGCGCCAATGCTGCTGCTAACCAGAAGCGTGCTAAAGCTGCTCAGCCGTACAACCAGCAGATTGAAGCTCTAGAAGGTCTGAAGTCTAAGACCGAGGGTGTCGGCGGCGCTATGCGTGACGCTCTGAATGACGCTGCACTCTTTAATCAGGGTATTGAAGAAACAGGTGACGCAGCAGAAGAGGCTGGCTTCAAGATCGGTGATGCTAAGGGTGAGTTCAAGAGCATGGCAGAGGCTATCCGCTCTGTGCTCGATGAGATGTTCTCTTCGACAGACGCGGCTGCTGCTCTCGATTCGTCGTTGCAGCAGGTGTACGAGTCGATGCAGGAGCACGGCACGTCGATGGACCCGAACAGCCCGGACGGCCAGGCGAACATTGCTGCTATCTCGGATTACTTCGAGAAGATGGGTAATGCTGCTGCGGCTGGTATTGAGGAAATGGGCTATACGGGTGAAGAGGCGTACCAGTACGCTCAGAACTCGATTCAAGACACTATTGACTTCCTTGCTGCCCAGGGCTTCGACATGAGCCAGTTCGAGCAGCAACGGGACACTATGGCCGCGATTATCGCTCAGCCGTACCAGTCTGGCGAGGTTGACCATTCTGCTACGGATGCGTCGCTTGGTCAGATGGTTGATAACGCGGCTCAGGCGGTGTCGCAGGCTCAGGGTTTCCTTGGCAAGGTGCAGGCTATCTGGAACTCCATCCAGTCGTACATGGGTGCGATTGGTGGTGCGAAGTCTAAGACTGGTAAGGGTTCGTACACTCCGGGACAGAAGTCCAAAATTCGTATGCCAACCTTTGCTAACCGTAACAATGCTGCGTCGGCGTTTAGTGGCAATAACTTCAAGGCTAAGCCGTCTCGCTCCGGTGGTGGGGGCGGTGGTGGCCGTTCACCTCGTTCTGGTGGAGGTGGCGGTGCGAGCCGTGCAAAGAAGGAAACGAAGACTGCTGCTGAGATTTTCGAAGACTTCCTTAGCCGCTTGAAGTCTGCGCTTGACAAGGCACTTACTACTTGGTGGCGCTCTACGACTGCTCAGGACAATTACCGTAAGGGCTTGAACAGCCTGAAGAAGGATGTTGAGGGCACGACGAAGAAGGTTTCTGATCTTCGTAAGGAGAATGAGAAACTTGCGTCGGATATGCGTAAGAACCAGCAGGAGTTGCACGATGCCGAGTTCTTCCATGCTGTCGCTGTGAAGTATGGTGACACGGAGCGTGCGCAGTCTACTCAGGTTGATATTGACGAGGCTAAGCAGAAGATCAATGAAGGTCAATCGAAGATTGCGGACAACGACAAGGAGATCGCAACTCTTCAGGCTGGGCAGTTTGCACTGAAGGGCTACACGGAGGCTGCTATTGCTAACCGTGAGGCTTTGCGGTCGTTGCAGTCTCAGATGATTGGACTGATTGAGGCGTATGCTGCTGCTGGTCATTCGACACAGGAGATTGAGGCGTACACGCAATCGCTGAAGCAGCAGTTTATTGACCAGGTTACTCAGCTCGGGTTCAACCAGGGTGAAGTTACTGAATTGGCTGGAGCTTTCGACAGCTTGACTTCTACTATCGGTCAGGTTCCTCGTGAGGTGAAGGAGCATGTGACCGATAACGGTACTGTCGGTTCGACACAGGATGCTATTGACTCGCTTCACTCTAATGGTGTGACGGTTCCTGTTCAGCCTAGCCAGCGTGAGATCAATGTCAGGATTCGTTACCAGATTGACGAGGCATCCTACGCCGCCGCGCTTAATGCGGCGCGGATGAATCCGCTTGGTAGTCAGAATCGTACTGTTCGTACCCGTTCTGGTAGGAACATTGGAACTATCTACACGGGTGGTCTACTGTCGAGTGCTAACTATCTGCCCGGTTTTGCGGGTGGTGGCTTGTTGCCTGGTCGTCCCCCGGCTAACCCGAAGGCCGACAACCTCATGGCTACGGACGGCAAGGGTATGTTCCGTGTCCGTAGCGGCGAGTACGTGATTTCTCAGCCCGCTGTCGATTTCTACGGCAAGAACTTCATGAACGCCTTAAACACGATGCAAGTGCCTGTGTCGGCTGGTGGTGTCTATGCTATGGGTGGTGGTGATGGTCTTGTTACAATTAACCCAGCACAGTTTAATCAGTTGGTGAAGGCTGTTTCGACTTCGATCATGCTTGATGGTCGCTCGATTAGCCAGAGCATCGACAACGGCAATATGAGGACAGGTAATCGTGGTGTCTACTAGGGGTTGCACAACCCGTGAGGTTTGTTTCGGTGTGGGGAACGACATTGTTGAGTGGTTCCCCGCACCGGACGAGTCGCCTGTTTCGACTAATGTTCATTCGGGCGACTCGCAGCGCCTATTGAATGGTCTCGCCTACATGGGTGGTTCTGTGTATGGTGGTAGGCATTATGAGCTGTCGTGGTCATTCTTGAATCGTGAGCAGGCTAATACGTTCCGTGAGCTGTTTATGAACAGGACGGGCGAGTGGGTGACGTATCTGGACCCGTTCTCGATGAAGAACGTGTTGTCGCCTTTGATGGGTTTGCCGTACTTGCATTACCATGTTGGTTCCCCGTTTGCTTTCAACGATTGGGGTAAACAAGCACTGTTCCCTACGAAGGCTAACAATTCTCAGTCTGGGCATCCAGGTGTCGTGCTGAAGAGTGGTGTCCTTCAGATGAACAACAAGTTCCAGTCTACCGTTGATCGTCTGAATGGGCGGCAGGTGTCTTTGGCTTTGTCGAAGGTTGGAAGTTACACTGAGCGTGTTCTTGTGCCTGAAGGCCATAAAGGCGTGTTTTTGTCGTCTGGGCCGGAAGATGGTAAGAGTCCGTTTGCGTTTAATTTCCGTAAATTGACTGGTGTCTCTGACACCTTCACTATCAATAAGAATACGGTGCGCGCACTTGATCCCGGTCTGTGGGAGGTGTCGATTCTTCCGAGGTTTGAAGGTGGACTCGATTGGACTATGCTTCAGATCGTACCCGAGGATACACACATCGACACAGCCGTTAACCTGTATGAGTTCGCGTACCCTTCTGGTGGTGGAAATCTTCAGGTTGTTCCTGGCTCGGCTAGTGTTGTGACTGTGAATAACTATCGGGGTCATTACACGGCTTCTGTGACGTTGGAAGAGGTTTACTCATGGTGATGCAGGCTATCGGCTTTACTAACAACAAGCTGACTGGTTGGTCTGTCGTTGAGGATGCCGTGTCTCTTGACCGTGATTCGACAACGGGCGGCTTCTCTGAGTATTCTCTTGAGGGTGCCGGATACGTTGAGGCTGCTGATGTGATGACGAAGGAGATTCGTCTCGACAGTCCTGTCTTTGGCCGTACTCACGCATTTGTCCGGTCAATTACTAACACCCCGTGGTCGTGGTCGGCTACGTTGAATGACCCTTTCTACCGTCTTGATGTGTCTGCTGAGGTTAAGCACCTTCAGGACGTGACGATGGACAAAGTTATCGCGCAGGTGTTTAAGGCTGCGGGTGTCGAGTCCCCAAAGGTGTATGTTGCTAAGCCGACTGCTAATGAGCGTAACCCATTTATTGCACCCAAGACCACTATTGCGACTAAAACGTACGATTTTGTTGGTGGTAAGGGTAATTTGTGGACTATCCTCAAGAGCTTCTTGTCTGCTAACAATTATCAGATTACGTGGGTTTATGACACGATTGTTCTGTTCGAGAACCACACGGTCCTTACGAGGTTCCAAGGCTCTACTGTAGACTATTCGATTCAGTGGGTTATTGGTGAGCCTTTCTCACATATTGAGTGTACCTACTACCCTCCTGTAGTCCATGCCACGTCCTCGGACTACAAATCTGGCAATATTGGGGGTACTCGGCCTACTGTTCCAGGCGAAGATCGTATTAGTCTTATCCACCCGCAACCGTCCAACAACAAGACGACAGTTGAGTCTATTAAGGCTGCTGAGGTTTTGTCGGTAGAGTCCGGCGAGACTAAAGAGTTTGTGCTTGAGATTCAAGGGACGATTGATTACCTGTATTCTCAGCCTGAGTGCGTGATGCCTAACGAGGTTGGCACCGACTTCAACATTAGGACTCGCGCTAACAATCAGGTCTATTTCGCTCGTTCTGTGTATTCAGTCGTTGGTAAGGACAACAAGCCGATTACACCCGCGCAGTGGTATGCCGAGGGTGGTTCGCTCCATATCGAGAAAGGTGACGAGGCGAACCAGATCAAAGTGACTGTGACGGGCATGTCGAATGAGCGTCTAGCCCCTTACCGTATTGCCGAGTCGGACGGTCAGACTGACTACAGCACCCTCCGTATCTACGGCCACGCTTACCTGTGTGATCAGGAGACGTTTACGTTCTACACAGGCTACCCGTACAAGACGGATGCTGTGAAGATCGACAGCATGAACCTAACGACTAAGACCCAGGCGTTCGAGGCTTGTGTGTATAAGGCTCAGAGTGCGTTTGGCTATTCTGCTGAGATGGATTGGACTGGCACTGTTCCGATGCACGAGTCATACACGGATGTCGTGTATGACTTCGAGCGTGAACCTGTGTACTTGTCCGATGTCGATGCTTTTACGGGCGCACCGTTGCCTGAGAAGGCTGCTGAGAAGTGGCCGCAGGGTACGACCATGAAGAAGATCATGGACGACTTGTTGGAGTTCACGAAGAACAAGCCTGTGGTGTCGAATCAGCAGGTGTTTGGGCGCATTGCTGGGACGACAGCGGTGTATGACCGCTTTACGTGGCATATCAAGTCAGCTTCGTATGATGAGTCGAGTGTGAAAGCCTCTTGTGAAGCGCTTACTCAGGTGTCGGATGTTGCTACAATATTCGATAGGCCACGGGTTGCGGATTATCCTCTTGAGGCTGGTATTACGCTTCGAGAGTTGACGTTGAAAGGAGTGACGCATAGTGAAGCACAATCTGCCGACCCCATCCCAGGCATGGGGAAGTGACATCGACAGGCGTGTAGCGTATCTTGAGAATGATATGACCTTGATGAAGAGCAAGGTCAGTAATTCTTATGATGCTGTTAGTGCCTTGACTTCGACACGTGCTGCTAATGGTGTTGCTCAGCCGTTCTACCATGAGTTGTTCATTGAACAGCCGGGTGCGAGGCCTGGTATTGGTGCGTATGAGGACTTGTGGACACTGCCCCTTGACTGGGGTTATTCTGGTTCGTTCATGCAGTTGTCAATCACAGGTTATCTCTACTTGCCAACGAAGGAGATTGACCTTTCTAACTACACGCACCCCCAGGCTGTCGTTGGTGTGCGCGATAACCAGATGCGTGAGCGAAAACTTGTTAGCCACGCTAACTCGATTTTCGAGCGTCAGAATAATTCAACTCGCTACGCATTGTCTTGTTCGTTGTCGTTTACGATGGTTGTTGATTTCGATAACTTCCAGTATGGCTATGCGTTTATTGGGTTTCAGGGGTTGCTTGGACAGCCTGGTTACATTGACAATTACAATGGGCGGGCACACTTGTCTGTCCAACTCTCGGGAGTGAGGTACTAACATGGGTACGATTAACGATCAGGGCATCTGGAATTACAGCGACAGCGATATTGTGCAGTCGTGGCCGGTGTTTATGAATCTCGGTTTCAACTCCGTATCGGATGTTGTAAAGGGTCTGCAACAGGGCCGTGTCATTATTGCTAATAACGCGAGCGATTATGACACTAAGCTGGCCGCTATTCGTAAGGCTAGTGCTGGACAGTTCGATGTGTTGATTTACCGTAAGGACACTGGTGAGTTCCTTGTCAACACGAATGGACAGCTGACTAAGGTCAGCGGTGGCGACATCGAAGTCAATTACGTTAACGACAACCGCGCCTTTGGTACGTGGTACCGCTATGGTGTGAATGGCGCTAATGCGCAGATTAGCCAGAACATTATGCTGCCAAAGAAGGGTGTTTGGCTAATCACGCCACATATCACGATTTCTAATGACTCTACAGCCGGTGCGGTCAACGCGAACATCGACCTCTTCTGCTCTGTCGCAGGTGCCCCGCACAAGAACGTAGGTGCTATGAATACGTACAACCAGCCAAGTTGTTTCTTGTTCACAGGTAGCCCTATCCCGTACTATGCCAACACACCTAACAAGAGCGTTGCGGTTGCTGTCAAGATCGCTTGTTCGACAGGCGCTAACGTCGGTTGGGGTGGCCTGACAGTCGGTGCTGCGAAGATCGGTTGATGTGCTATACTAGTCGGTGACAATTATTCACCTCCGTGTGAGTGTTGTTGGGTGTGAAGCACAGAAAACCCCTCTGCTAGTTCTCCTTTCCTAGCAGAGGGGTTTTCGCTATCTAGGCCACCCGTTGTCAAGTGTCCACTTGTGTTTCAGCTCGTGAACAAGGTAGTACACAAGGTGTCGAAATGCATCCCGGACATCATTTGCGTCCTTGTACCCGATATCCTTACCAGTGAGCCACCATCCGAGATTCTTAAGTGTCGCATCTTTGACGAGGCCCTTAGCCTGAGCGGGGGTCTGGTAGTGGATGTCGTCAACAAACCAGTCCAGGACAGCGTTGACCTTCACGGGGGTAAGGTCTGCGGTGAACTTGTTGCTGGGTCGCAGGTCGAACTGCTCAGCCACGACAACGGCTTGAGGGTACTCGTCAAGGTAGTGCTTAATGAGTTCCGCTGTCTCAGTGTGTGTAGCGCAGATGAACTGGTCGAAGTGTAGAATCTCCACATATTCTTCGACACGTGCCACAACGAGGCCAGTGTTCACGCCGGGGTCAATTGCTATTACTGTCGTCATTTCTTTCCATCCCATCATCACTCAAGACGTTGTAGTTTGTTCCAGCATACCTGTTTCGTCCTGTTGGTGAAAGACCACCGAAGACACCAGAGCGCCACTTCTTACCGTCCACAGGTGTTTCTTCTGCTTCTAGGCAATCTTTGAGGCATTGTTCCTTGATGGGACACTGTGAGCAGAAGGCCCTGGCAACCTCGCTGTAGAGCGTTGAGTCGAAGAACAGCTCTGTCGGTGCGTTGATGCAATATGCCTGGCTGTAGTCTGTCACACTTCCTCCCAGTTGTTTCCGACTTCTGCTTCAGCAGCAAACGGAACACGATTGAACACGAGTGTCGCCGCCTGAGCCATTTCGCGTTCCATCATCTTGGAGCACTCTTCGATGGTTTCTTCCGGGCACTCGACATAGGTTGCGTCGTGAACGAGACCAATCAGCTTAGCCCCGTACTTCCCTACTTGCTTGTTGATCTTGATTGCCGCGTTAAGGCAGATGTCATTTGCAGTTGACTGTGGAACAAAGGCAAGTGCTTCATTCTGTGTCGAACTGTAGTTGTTGTCCGACACGAACAGAGGGTTGAAGGTAAGGCCGAACTTGGTTTTACGTTCGTTGTCCTCTTCCTTGCGTCCGACACTGTGGCGTACTTTCTGCTGCCAGTCTCGCAGTCCTGGGTAGGCACCGAGGTACTGATCGACAACATGTTGTGCAGCTTCGATTGGCTGTTCAAGCGCTGTCGCAATAGCAGCCACACCACGACCGTAGTTCAAACCGTACACCACGCTCTTGACCAGTGCGCGCCTGTTCTTAGCAGTCTTTGGATGTTCGTGTTTGAAAGCCTCATACGCTTCGATTGTCGGGAACTCTTCGGGCCAGATTTTCGTCATCAGGTCATCGAAGAAGTCTGGCGCACCCGGCTGGAAGGCAGCAATCATGGCCTCGTCGTCTGCCAGCTCAGCGACAGTGCGCAACTCTGCCTGGGAGTAGTCACAGGAGATGATCTTGCAGCCAGGCTCAGCGACAAGGGCACGCTTAATGCCACTATCGCGCCCCATCGTCTGAATCGCCGGACCCTTAGCAGACAGACGGCCAGTCTTTGCGCCGTGAGGCAGGTAGTACGGGTGGATACGTCCGTCTTCACCAACCTTACGTCGCACGTTAGCAATGAAGCTGCCAATCACCTTAGCTGCGTAGCGGTAGGCAAGCAGAGCGTCGATGAACTCGGTCTCCTTGCCTTCGCGTCGCAGCTTCTTCAGGTGGTCTGAGTCGAAAGACGGGGACGACACACCTTTAGACTTGAAGTAGTCCTTGATTTGCTTAGGTGACTGTGGGTTGAAGTCTTCGCCCGCGTACTTTTTCAAGACAGCAAGGTTCTCGTCACACTGACGCTTATACTTCTCTTCCAGCTCATCGAGAGCATCGAGCGACACCGCAACACCGTTCATCTGCACATCGTTGAGAACCTTGGTGACTTGCATACGGTAGCGGTAGTAGTCGTACTTTCCGCTGTTCTTGAGCATTGGAAGGAAGTATTCGTACAGCTTGAAGGTCCATACCACGTCTGCCAAGTTGTACTCGTAGAGCTTTTCCCTGGGGATGTTCTCGAAGTACGCTCCACCCTTCAGGTAGGACTTAGCGTCCGAGTCCCAGTCCTCGGCACGCAACCAGCGGCGAGCGAGAGGCTTCAGGCCATGCTCACCTGCCAGGTTGTCGAGCACGAAGTGCATGAGCAGTGTGTCCTCGTGATGGTACACGCGGATACCCAGGCGCTTCGACAGGTAGGGCATGTCGAACGTGCCATTGTGACAGATGACAGTGCAGGTGTCGCACAGCCGCTTGATGAGGTCTGCTGCCTTGTCGGTCTCGGCAAGCTCTTCAGGGATGACGACACCGAACTTGCCGTTCCACAGGGCAATGGAGAGGATGCGGCCAGCAGCAAAAGTATCTTCGTCAATGTCGCCTGCGGACTCGATGTCTAGTGCAATCAGGGTGCCAGGCTTGAACGTGATGTCCTCGCCCTCCCAGATCACCCAGTCCTCGCCTTGCTTCAAGCCAAGCTCTTCTGCACCGAGATAGGCGTACTGCAATGCCTGAGCGAGGAACAGACCAGCCTGCGGATTAGTGACAATCTGCTTAGGCGAGAGCGTCTTGTACGCCCTGCCCTTGTAACCCTTGACAGTGCCGAGGGTAATCTTGATGTCCTCGTCATTCACGTCGTCAGTGATTTCGACATGCATTTCTGTCGAAAGGCCGGATACCACGAGCGCCCGCCTAAGAAGAACCTGTGCAAGAACAGGCAGCTTGTCACAATTTTCAGTCAGAATCTTCATACCTGCCCTCCCGTGTACTTAATAAATCGTTCGTTATTTGTTTTCCCCTTCACGTCTTCTTGGATTACTCCACGTGCCTGGGCATATGTGATGATTTCCTTCAGTTCACGCATACCGCTGATTTCAGACTGGAACTTCAACATGAGTTTCGGAATCGAAACCATGCCATTGTCAGTGCGCGCAACGAAGTTAATGAGCTTGTCCACCTTGTTACTGAAGTTACTGTTCTTCACGTGGTGGATGAACACTTCATTAGAAGACAACCAGATAGAGGCAAGCGAGATAGCCTTCAGCATTTCGCGCATCGTCACAACGACAGTGCCCTTTGTTGTCGGCCCGTTATACATGGCAAGCAGAGCAGCGATACGCAGCACCGAGAACGTCATACGCTCAGTGCCAGGGAACAGCTCACGACTGTTCAGCATGTGCCGTTCAGCAAGCACCTTGGCTTCTTCCGAGAACTCAATCCAGCGCTCGAACACACCTGGCTCGAACTCGACAGGGATACGTACTTCCTCATTCTCCATGCGCTGCGCACGGCGAGCATTGAAAGCCACGTCGAACTTGGTCACAGACTTGATGAGGTTCGACAGCATGAAGTCCCGCTGCTTGTCCTCAATCTTGCCTGTCGATGCACTCACGGTCACGAGCTTCACGTCCTGGGAGGACGTGATGTACTTGTCGCGGTCGTCAATGACGACAAGGCAGCGAGGCGTAAAGCCGGACTCCACCCTTTCTGTCGTCAGGTGCTTCGCGGCCTGGTCCAAGATGCCGGTCCCGTAGAACGTCATGTAGTACGGGGTGGCAGTCTGGTAGGCCACCTTGCCGCCCTTGTCTTTACGTGCGACAGCCGGAATGTAGCCGTCGTAAGACTTGGTGAGGAATGGCATCATTGATGCCATATAACTACCCTTCTGCACCGCGTGTGCGAAGAAGTCCTGCACCTCGTCAATAGCGAAGAGGCCGCTCTCTTTCGGCTTGGTACGCAGGTATGCAGACAATGCCTCACCTGTTGAATCTTCAGGCGCAATGAAAGCATCCGGCCCCTTGCCGATACCCACTGCAATGTCGCGCATCATGGACTCTGCGAGGCGCAGAGACGTAGACTTACGTGACTGAGTTGTACGGCCCAGAACCAGGAAGTACAGATTCAACGGCATCTTCTGTACGTTCGTTGGGAGGAACGCATACTTTGCGAACATGGACGACAGGATAGCGAGAGCGCCCGCGTAGTGGAACTGCTTAGGTGCCATTGCTGACTTGGTTGATGCCCATGCTGCGAACTGATCGACAAACAGTCCCATCGGTTCTTCTTCGCCCTCGTGCAAGAAGTCCACGTCTTGAAGGGTGAGTTCGCGTGCTTCGCTCAGAAGATACGATGCACCGATACGGGTCGATGCTTCGAGATCGTTTTCTGTCGGCCCGTTGTGTTCTGCCTTCCAGCGCGCGTAGTCACGGTTGATCTGTTTCCAGAGGTATCCGTCGCCGCGTCCGTCTGCCTCAAACTTGTTGAACTCAGTAGCACGCACAACGGCAAATGCTTCAACAATTGAACAACCTTCTTCCCAGAGGGCGCACTGAAGGTGGTACATCTTCGAGCTGCGGTCCTCGTCATCATTGAAGGTGTCATCGGTAGCCAGGTCGGTGATGTAGCTACGGTTCACCATACCCAGCACCTCAAACATGGACGGGATGTCGGTAGGGAACTCTTCTTCCTCAATGCCCATGCGTTCGACAGGTGGGTACTCGGCGGCGAACTCTGCTGCGGTGATCGACTCGTCGTTGACCGTAAGCGTGATCTCCCAAGGCTTCACCTTCTTGAGGTTGTGCGTGAAGGGGACGCGGAGCTTCTTGGACAGGGGCCAGCCTCGGTCCATGCCGTCGTTCTTGTGTGCTTCGTACAGTCCTCGTGAGAGGGCTTCTAGCATGTCGTTAGAGAGGTCGTCTGCGTCGGTCAGAAGCCAGTATCCTTGCCAGTGCTTCTCGCTGGTCTGGACAGTAATGGTTGGCTTGATCTTCAGCTTGTCGAGCGGGCAGTCATCACCGTCTGCCCACACGCACGCGGCCTTGGTCACGTTGTCTTTGGCTGCGTGCCTCGTGTTCGACAGGGCCGGGGGCTTGATGTAAAGGAAGGGAGAGTAGTACACGTCCAGATCAGTGTTAGCCTCGGCGTATGCCACCATCTTGTCGAGCTGTGCGGGCAGCTCAAACCACCGGAAGTTAGTCAGACCGCCCATCGGCCCCTTGAGGATGATTGGTGTCCAGCCTTCACCGTCTGGGAGGACTGCTTGGAAGAACTCTTTGAGGTCCATTGCTCTCCTTTCTGCTTGTATATAGTACGGCGGGCCGCACCCAGTGTCAAGATGCGGCCCGCCTGTGTAGATCAGAGTTCGATCTTGGATGCCTTGGACTTCTTCTTGGCCTTGGCCTGGTCCCACTCAACCTTCTTGATGTTGTTGCGCTCGCGGGTCTGACCGTTGTACTCAGACTCCTCAATCTCAACGGTGATCGTCGCAGTCTTACCGACCAGATCAAGTGCGACCTGGTTAAAGTAGTCCGAATTGCGGGCGGTTGGCTCATCCGGCCAGGCGTTACCGGATGCCTCGCAGAACTTCGGCAGGTCCCAGTGAAGGCCGTTCTTGGTGACCAGGACCAGCCAATAACGGATGGAGCGGGATGCGTGGTCACCCTCGTTAACAATGAAGTCAACCGTGTACATGGCCTTGCCCTTCTTGGACTCTCCCAGCTCACAGGCATCGACAGTCACCTTGTACTGGCCTGCGGGAAGAGGCTCAAAGCTAAGGGACTCAGCGACATCCAGGTTCATAAGCTCGTCAAAGTTAATCATGGTCAGTTCTCCTTCTTGTTGGTGTTGTATTCTTCGATGGTCTCAGGTAGCCACCCGTAGGTGACTGTACGTTCATGCTGAATGACTGCATCCGGCTGTGGAAAAGTCCCGTTGTTTTCTCGAACTCGATAGAGAATAGTAGTCCTACCGATGCCAGTCTCTTCGAATACATCCTTAATGGACTTGTAGTACTTAGTCGTCATCATTCTCCTTTTCTGGCTTTGTGTCGTAATGCTTGTGGACCCAGTTCACGATCTTCGACATGGACGGGTTGCCGACCATTGCAGGCATGTTGTCGAACCTCGTCTTGGTGAGAATGTTCGACGGGGCCTTAACGTTCAGAACAGTGATGAGCTGTTCGTTTCCGTCTTCTCCCACGTCCTCCCAGGTCATGCGACCGATAATATCGAAGATCGACGGGAGCTTCTTGAAGCTCTGCTTGCCTTCAAACGCCGGAGCGATCAGGGACAGTCGTTCAGTCTCAGTGACTTCCCTTGACTCGTGCGTGATGCAGATAATGTTCAACGACAGGTCGAAGGCGATCTTGTTGACGAGATCGAGCACCTTATCGTAGGTCGCTGCCCACATTGCAAACGAATCATTCGGCTTCGTTGCGGTGAAGTGAACCTTGATAAGTTCCTGAAGTCGGTCAATGGTGTCGATGACGACCGTCTTGAAAGGCACGTCCTTAGCCCCGCTAACCTTGAGCAGCAGGTCCGCGAACTCGCTATACATTGCAGGCTGGACGACAAGCATGTTGTCGAGGTCGCCGTACTTGGCAGCGGGGGCGGTGCCGCGCTCTAAGTCAATGTAGAGGACCGGTCCCAGCTCTTCGACAGTGCTGGCTGTCGATGCGAGCGAGGTCTTGCCGGTGCCGGAAGGCCCGTAGAGCAGTACCTTCAGCTTCGGGGTGTTCTTCCGTGGGTCGGACACTTCGATCTTCGTCCCTTTGAGGAACGAATCAAACCTTCCCATTGTTTCTCCTTTCTGTTATCGCTTGAACGTGCAGTAGTAACAGCCGGGGTGGCTGTCGAGTTCTTCAAGGATGTTCCAGTTGTTGATAGCCCACTTGAAGATTTGATTAGCACGTTCAAGGACGTTGAGGGCAGCTTCACGGTTGTACTTGAAGCACAGCTCGTGGCTTGCTGACATGACAGATTCTACCGTACAGTCTCGCGGGAACAAAATCAGTGAGGTGTGATTTACCTCATAGCCAGCGTTCTCCATACCAAGACCGTACAACTGCATCTGGTAATAATATTTTTTCAATTGGGCTTCGGTTAGCGAGTCTGAATAGAACTCAGGGTTACGTTCCTCATCGAAGAATGTCGCAGACGAAAACGCCTTGATCTTCTTCTTCGACAGAATCTTATAGTCCACGACATGCCCTGTCGCAGTATCAAACCCATCAGCAGTGCCACTAATGTCACCATACCCTTCAATCGTTCCGACAGTAACACGGGTTTCCTTCAAGTAATCCTTGAGGCCAACCATGTTCTCAAGGTACAAGTGGAAAGCCGTACCAATCATCGGCGCGAGAGGATAGTTCTTCTCTTCCTGGTGGACACCCAGCAGCTTTTCAGCCAAGCAACGCTCACACAGGTCCCCCAGTTCAGACGGGCCAACCTTACGTTGCTTGTCCCTTTCCGAGGGCTTCGTCAGCTCCCGGATAATGTTGTCGTAGATTTCACTCATTCTTTGCCCACTCCTTGTATTGCTCGTCCTTCATGACATGAAGGTTCCAAGCGTAATAATGGAGGTCATCTAGTGGCGATTCAATGAAAACCAGAAAGTCGCCTTCCTCAACGACCTTCCACATCTCACGTGTCCCGAAGAGCGGGATACACGAAGTGTGGCGCACGATCTTATTCGAGCCAGAATTAACCTCCCATCGTGTCCTACTCACCTTGTCCCGTTCAATGTCAGTAAACATGAACCCAGGTGGAACTTGAAGGACCAGCTTATTCTTCGCCATGATGAACTCCCTTCGACAGACCACTCAGGAGAGCTGTCGCCTCGCTAGAGTTTCGGTAGTCCCCCAGGTAGACAACCTCCACAATCTCAGGACAGGACGAGATAAGATGCGCACAACCCTGACAGGGATAGTGAGTCACGTACAGCGTGTACTCACTCCCATGTTCCTTCATCTTCCTGATCGCGTTACGTTCCGCGTGAACGGTGTTCACACAGTGGTTGTCCACAATACGGTGCCCGCCCATGTCGCACGGCTCAAGGCCGTGGGGTGTTTCGTTGAACGCACGAGACACCACCTGTCCCGTTGCACGGTCAACGATCACGCACCCCACATGGGCACGGTCGCAGCGGGACTTAGCGGCCTCGTCCCGTGCTGCCTTAATGTACTCCCTCATCGAGAAAGAATCTCCCGCTGCTCATCAGTCAGATTATTAGCCCACAGCAGCACCTTACGGGCAAAGTCCGACAGGCTACCGTCGTCATTCAACAGTTCCGGAATAGCCTTCTTACGGTAGTCACTGAAGGCGAAACGATCACCGTCCACGTACCGCAGCAGACGACAGAGAACCGAGTTGCGGCTCACAACATAGTTACCATCCACGTCCTCAACAAGACCCAGGAGCACGGTACCATTCAGGCGGTCGGTGTAGTAGTGGTGCTCACCAATCGAGAGATCGTCCCGGTCAAAACCACACTCGCCCGCAGCGGGGTCGGTCCACATGATCGACAGGTCCAGCGGGCGCGCCGCCTTAATGTCGATCTGAGCCGAGGTCATCTCCCGCGCATTGCACTTCAGATCGCCAACGGAAGATACGGTAAACACCCGGTTGTCGAACGGGTCAATGACAACCATCTCGTCCTTTGCGGACCACCACTGAGCGCACACTGTGCCCCGGTCGTTGATGAGTGCAAGCCGTCCGTTAGGCAGCGTCCCAGTCCCGATAACGGCCCCACTAGGCGTGGTAACAAGGCCGTCTTTAATGTCAAGGTACTGTCGCTTGACGTATCGGATGGGAAGGTTCTCCCATCCAAAACCAAGCGGCGGGGCGTAAATATCACGAATCGTCACGGCCAATTTCTTCTCCCTTTTCGTAGTAGTGGAACTCAACCACGGGAATGTACTTCCGCTTCGTGTAGTCGTAGTGATTTTCGTTGTAGTAGTAACGCACATTGTCGAAGTAAATTGCCATGGTGCGAGAGGTGTACGGCTCGACCTCGCCCTTGTCCTCGTCCTCGTCCCAGATAAACTGCCATACGCTTTGCTCGTCCTGGAAACTCCTACTACACCTCTCACCGTTCAGCTTATCTAGGGTCACGTAAGCCGACCAGCTATGCTTAAGCAGATGGATGCACACGATGCTCCCATCTGTGAAGCGAATATAGGCATCCTTGTTGTCGTCAAGCCAGTATTCTTCTACCGACTTCTTCAGCAGGTTCGCTACCGTCTTGTGGTTGAACTGAATAATCTGCATGGTTGTTCTCTCTTTCAGTTTGTTGGTTTGTTGTTTCAGTATTAGATTAGTCCAGATGCCTTGAGCTTGTCGAATCGTTCCTGCAAGCGTCCCAGCACGCGGTCATCCACCGTGTCAGTCGCCTGAATCAGGAAACGGTTAACAGCCGTAGTCTGGGCCTGTCGGTTGAGTCGTCCCGTCGCCTGTTCGTTAATCACAAGGCTGTTAGACTGACTCAGCCATATCTCAGTATGGCAGACTCGCTGAAGTCCGTCAACCCCCTCTGACATGGCCTCGTGCTGTGCGACAATAACGCGCACGTCACCGTTAATCATGGCATGGAAGTCACCACGAGACTTACCAGAAACTTCAATAGCCTTGATCCCAGCTTTCTTCAGACGGTATAGCGCCGCCTTAATGAACTTCTGGCTATGCACCCACACGACGACAGGTTCATCCTCTGGTAGGTCCGCAATAATATCCATCATTGCATCCAGCTTGGAAGACTTACAGTCCTCCTTGTAATCGACAGCCCCATCCTCGTTGAACGAGGGGACTCCCAGAGTCATCTGTCGCAGACGGAGGTCAAGCTCCATCGGGATGCTCAGCGCAAGCGGGTATTCTCCCAGGAACGTGAGTGCTTTCTGTTCCAGATCATCGTACGCCTTGCGTTGCGCGCGGGACAGCTCCACTTCCACACGGTGAATAATCACGCCGGGCAACTCAGGGTTGGCCTCAGCCTGTGAGACTTCATGGTACGAGGGCGCTCCACGACGGACCATGCCGGGCGAGCGCTCTCCCGAAAAGTCTTTCCCATACGCTGACCAAGGATTGACTTCCACCTTGAAGAACTTCTCACAAAAGTCCCAGTAACCACCATAGTGGTTAGGCCATAGGAACTTCAGCGCCGCCCAAATGTTGCAAGGCTTGTTCCCAGCGGGCGTTGCCGACAGTGCGAGGCGATACTGTGCCTTAATGTGTCGCGCAACGTCAAAGTTGAGCGACGAGTGGTTGCACGCACGGTGCCATTCATCGGCAATAACCATGCCAAACTCAATGCCGTAGAACGGCTTAGCCATTGACTTGAAGACGTACTTTTTCGCGCGACCGTCCCACCGCTTTTCCTTATTACGGGACCGCATCAGCTCCCACGTAATAAAGTACACGCCTGATGCACTGTTTTCCAGATCGTCCCACACTGCAAGCGCGGCCTTGGTTTTCTTACCAGACAGCGTACGCATGTCAATTCCTGCGAGCGTCTTCCAGTGTGAGCGCCAACCACTTTCAGTACGGACGGGGGCGACAATGAGGATAATCTGTTCGCTGATACTGCCCCCGAAAGCGTTAAGCGCGTTCCACACGCTCATTGCCGTCTTGCCCGTACCAAGGCCCGCGCCTACCAGGCCCGTGTAAGGCGTTTTACTGTTCGCCAGTCCTTCCAGTACACGTTCCTGGTAATGGCGCGGCTTGAATGACATTTACTTAGTCTCCCTAATCATGTTGATCTGTTCCTTAGTCAGACGTGCTAGAATACGTGGTCCCGCAATAACCCCGATACCCATATCAAAGTTATGCGTCACAACGATTCCCGTCCCGTCTGCCAATACTTGAATATAGGCATTATCCATTAGTCAAGCTCCCTCGCAATGACAGTGGCGTAGAACACGCCGTCCTGGACAATACCCTCCGCGTATTCAGTTTCGTACAGGCTGTCCCGGTCAAACGTAGCGACAATATCAGTAGGCAGTTCAGACTCACTAGGGTTGGCATCTAGCATCTCTTCAGCTTGAATCCACATAAACGTACCGTTCTGTGGGTGCTTGTCGTAGTCAACAAAACCAAACTCTTTGACCTTGTCGGTAAGCCACTCCCAGAACAACTCGCTATTGTCCCAGTATTCCAACGCGTTGTAGTAGTCCGTCTCGCTATCCTTGGAGCGCGGGTAGTCCCCAATCTCACGCGCGCAGAACAGTTCGTCAAACGTGTCGCGTTCACATTCATGCCAGCAGAAAACGCCGTCCAATACGTAGTGTGCAAACATTCTTAGTACCTCGTTCCATTTTTGTTTTCGATATAAATTGACATGCCGTTAGGCAGTTCTACCTCAGCTCCCACGCCTAGGTTGTTGTGGATAATCTCAGCGGCCCGCATCTGTCGTACCGCTTCAAGCCACATGGTGCTATATTCTTGCAGTTCTTGTTCTTCAAGGGAACGGGCGACGGCTTCCACCTGTTCGACAGTGTATCCACCGTCGCCCGTCCCGTATTGCTTCCAATTCATCGGAACGTCGCGTACACATCCGACATGGTAGTAGCGGGCGACAGATCAATAAGGTCAAGCGCGGCGAGCTTGCGCGTGTTGAGCTTAGGCTTGTCGTACACACTGTCTCGCACGGCCTTAGGCAGTTTCTTAAACGCGGGCAGTGCTTCAACAGCGGTGGCGTTGATAGTCTGTCGCACGGCAAACGTAACGCGCGTGTCGCCTACCTGAATCTTGTCCCCTGCGTTGAACTGTGCGCACAGTTCCGCCTTGAGTGCGTCGCGTGCTTCAGTCAGCGCGCTAATCTCAGCGTTGAGCTTGTTAATCTTATTGACGAGGTTTTCAGTGTTCATTGTTGTTCTCACTTTCGTTGTTGTTGTTGTCAGTTGTAATCGTCTTGCCCGTGTACTAAGCCGTAATCCATACCAATTTCCCACGCGGGGATAACGAGGGGTAACGGCTTAGGCGCTACGGGTAGGGCCATTAAATCTTCCAGGTTAATTGTCATGCTTGTTGTCTTCCTGTTCGCGCTTGTAACAGTAGAAGCCTACTGGGACAAGCATTGCCAATAGTAGGAATATATAGAAGATACTGCCAGCTCCATTCACCATGTTAGTTTCTCCCACTTTCTCACATATAGTTTTCTGTGTAGTACTTGATAGCGTCTTCCTCGCTATCGGCATAGATACCCGCCAGAGAGTCACCCGTGGTTGTGTCCGACACAACCCAGACATACCCATCCGCCCAAAGAGAGTATTCACGCACCCATGACTCACAAGGGTCAGTAGTCCTCGTATCCTTGCGGAACGCGGCCGCGAACAGACGGTCAGCATCCATCCCATACCAACCGACGTACACCCAATAGTCAGGGCAAAGATTCTCCCATTCTTCCTGCGTAGGCGTACGCCCATATTCCTCGTGGAAGTTGTCAAACTCCCACATAGCGGGGCAGTCAGTCTTTGCAGGGTGGTGCAAGATGCAACCATGCGGCCCTCCAATGACACACAGTGCATCCGCGCTATCTAGCCACTCTGTAGGGCACTCTGCCCATTCATCCTGAAACACTTGGAAAGTGTGCCCGTTGTGCTTCCATTCATCGGGAATGGTGACAGTGTGTGCAAACTGTGTCTGAATCATTGTTTTCTCGCTTTCGCTTGGTTGTTTGTTTTCCGATAATTAAAGATTAGCAGGTTGGCAGTCATTCTGCCATGTGAACTATCTCACAAGTTTGTGTTTCGTTGTCCCAGATAAACATATGGGCATAGCCATGCAGGAACCTAAGATCGTCAAGGGTAATACCCTCGTTATCCGTCTCCCAGTACCAATAGATACTGTTGTCGGCTGTGTTTGTGCGGCAACGCCATACGTAGCCTTCTACGTTAACGTACACGCCGCTAGGCTCATTCTCAGAGAACAAGTCAAGGTATCCCACAAACTCATAGCCACGCTCAGTAAACCACGGGTTGAGGCGCGACAGGTCCCACCCTATCTTAGGGTCAACATACCCTGCAATGTGTTCCTGCATAGACTCTAGCGGATAGTGGCGGTCGCTAATGACGCTTAGCAATTCATCCCACATGTTTACCATTCCTCCCGCTCAAAAAATAGTGCATCTTCAAGATAGCCAGTTGCGTTGCTCACGACATATTCCTCCCACTCAAGGGACGTATACCCTGTTTCCAGATCTTCCTGGTAGTTCTCCCACAACCCATCTTGCATGTCATTGGCGTTAAACACATGCCCCTTGTAGTGCAACATAGGGTCATTCCAAGCACCGCGCCACTCAAAACCAATGCCGGGGATACCATACCAATTAGGCAACATGTTAGTTCTCACTTTCCGTTAGGTTTGATTAGACAACTTTCGGTGTAAACGTCTAGAACACTGCAACCATATAGCAACCACGCGGCATTGTTAATATCGCCGTCCCATTCTTCAATAGGGACACATTTCCAACCCTCGTTCACGATAATATCGTCAACAACCAGATAGAGTGCATCTGCCACTGTTTCGGCCATTGCGCTAATACGGGCATTAGCGACCATTGCGCGCCTACGCGCCGGGTCCCGCTCGATATCATAGTCAGGGTCAAGGTATTCCCATTCATCGGGCCTACCCATTTTGTCCCATGCGACAAAGACGTTAGCGTCGTTGCACCAACTACCCGTGAGAGTGCAAACCTCGTCCCAGATATGACTACCGTTCACACAGCAATTGATAACGTCCGCTGCAAATTCGACAGTAAGATCAGGCCATACGAGAGCCTTAGCAAGCTGGTAAGCGTATTCATTGCACATGGTTCTACCTTTCGGTGTTGTTGTTCGCTAACCACCTTGGTTAGCATCGTACCCGGCGTGGGAGTTGAACCCACATTTACCTACCGACAGGGCCGGGTTGCCCGTTAGGGCGTTAGTTAGGCTTCAATCTCTGACATGACTACCGCATCCGACAGGCCGTCAAGGGCAGTCACTACCGCGTCAATAGCGGCAAGCACGCTGGGATTATCGCCGTAGTCGGCTCCCATCTTCCTAAACGTGATCTTAGCAGCGGTAGCGGCCTTGATAACGGTCATAGTGTCCTTGTTGATTCGCATTTGAGTTGTCTCTCTTTCTGTCGTTGGTTGGTAGGCTGTTTGCCTATGACTAAATAGTAGCTTGGTTGTGAGTTGTTGTCAAGTTGTCAGAGTGTGGCGTGCATCACGGGCACTAGCGTTGCGTGCGCCGTAGAACGACGACGCATACTCTCGAAAGTCTGCCAGTCAGGGCGCATATTGTCCCGCCACATGCCGATAATCTTCCCAATGACACGTTTCTCATGGTTGGTCAATTCAACGTCGCTGTTTGCGTAAACAACGCCGCTAGAATCGAAAGTAAACGGCCTAACGCCGGTCCTACCGCGATACACGTCATAGCGCAAACGGCTAGTGAACAAGCTGTTATGATCGGTCACTAGTTCAAGCTTGGTCCCTAGCTTGATAGGCTCGCTAACGATCTGATCGGGATACACCGACAGTAGGGCATCGTTAATAGTCATGATTAGGCGACCTCACTCACATTGATAAACCGCGCGCCATTACCGCTAATAGTTTCCTTGTCGCACTCACGGTCGCACGCCTTATAAAGCGTATCCCAATCAATGCGGCGACCAACCATTGCCGACACAAAGCGGCGAACGTGTCGGCTAGTAGTTGTGGAATGGTGGAAAGCGTCACGATGGACAAACGTATCCCAGTCGCCATTTTCGTTCTTGTTCACCATTGCAACGCGCGTTGTGTAAGAGTACACGTCAAACCGACTATTGCAAACCGGGTGGTTGCCATTTTCGGCAATGTTAAAGTTTCGTGCGATAGGGTAAAAACCACTCACCCGGTTGTGTAGCAAGTCCCATGCGGCGCTATCAATGTCATTCAGAATACCCATTGTTTTTCGTTTTCCTCTGTGTGGTAGTTATTGGTCAGTACTGCCAACCGTCACGGTTGGTATCAGTCGCAAACTCTCGCAGTGTCGCGCCGCTCGGGAAGTAATCGCCCCACGCTTCCATATCGCGCGCGATACGTTCCATCTCACGGCGCTCACGTGCCCTAATGCGCTTGCTCAGGTCACGGCGGGCCTTGGTGTAGGGGGAGTGCTCACGGCGGAACTCATGGGGTGACCAAGCCACCCCGCGCGCTTCCTTGACGTGCCACGGGTCAGTCTTGAAAGTGTGTGCCATGTTAATTAACCTTTCGGTTGGTTGTTGGTTTGTGCGCTTGCACATCGTTCCACGCCCGGGAATCGAACCCGGCTTTATACTCACCTTTAAGGCGTGGGAGTTGAAAACTAATCGTTTTCGTACGTGTAGGTGACAATCTCGCGCGGGCCGGTGTAATAGAAGAACTTGTAAACGCGGCGCTCGCTGCCATCGGGACTAGGGACAGTCACACTCACGGGCAGATAGCCATGCATGGTGTAGGCGTAACCGCGTCGTTCACCGGGGAACTGTGCATCAAAGAAAACCGCCAGGTTGTGGGGCTTAAAATCTTCCTCAGTAACATCATGTCGGACACTGGACCACCGCCCGCTAGGGGTGCGGTACTCGATCCAACGGGTAACTGTCGCGTAGGTTGTGTCTCGCATTTTTTGTTTGTCTTTCTGTGTGTGTGTGTGGTTACTTGAGGTGCTTAGCGAACTGGTTAAGCGCTTCAAGTAGGTTATGTGCTTCTTTGTACTCAGACGGCGATAGGCCAAGACAGCCCGTTTCCACTGCGACAGTGAGCTTAATCGCAAAGTGGAACGCATCGTCAAAAATTTCTGTGCGCTTAGCCGTGACGGCCTTAGCGTGTTCAATTTCGCCTAGCACTGTTCGCAAGGCAATTTCGCGGCCCTCGCACGCACCGATCATTTCGGCGTCGCCTTGGTAAAGAATCGCATCTGTTTCAATTTCTGCGAGACGCTTAAGCGTGTCATAGTCACATGCAAACGAACGGATCATTTTTCTAACCTTTCGGTCAATTGGGTTGTTGGTTGTGTTCAAAAAATTGGTGAGCCGGTCAGGAATTGAACCTAACCACCGCGCGGGATGCGCGGCCCATTCTAGCGGCCCTTGAAGTACGCGACACGGTAAGCGGCTGCTAAGTGCATCAGCGTCTAACCAGCGCGGGCATAGGTAATGCCGTCAACATCACTGTTAGGGTGCAAGCCCTAACCCCGCGTTTAATTTAGTTTACAAAGATCAAGCGGATCAAGTACTCACCCGCTCTCACCGGGTTTCCCTTGCCGACAACTAAAGATTAGCAAGGCGGGGATATGTTGTCAACTTGATAATGTGTGTTGTGCGTCACATTGTTTAAGCGTTGGCGTTAGCGGGTAGATAATAAGGAAACGCGCGCGTAATAGCACCTTGATTATGAGTTGTCAACACGGTTGTTTGTGTCGTTGGTTACTTGGTTGTTAGCAAGGTGAGAGCGGCGGTCCCGGCAGTTTATACCTTGTAGTGAGTGAATGTCAATAGTCCTAGCATGTGTCGTTGGTCATATTGTGGGCCGTGTAAAGACAGCGACAGTAGGGAGGGTGGGAACTAGACATCTCACAATGTGGATAGTTGCATGGTTCATGTTGCAAGAGTGCGGGAAGTGTGTTAGTCACGTTGGTTTTAGGGTGTGTAGGGCGGGTGTAGGTGGGAGGGTGAGCGCTAGGGAGGGCGTTTAAGGGGTCTAGAGAGCGTTTTAAGGGCATTAGAGGGGTGTGTGGGTGTGTGGGTAGCTCTGAGGGGGTCTGAGGGCGTGAGAGGGGGCGTAGCGTAAATGTCAGGACAATTGAATATGGGTAGGTATGCATAGTTATGCAGAGGGCTGCATATTATGCATTTCCTCGCGCGCGTACGCGTACGCAGCTACGCAGACGAAATTGAAATAAATAAATATAATAAATAAATATATTAATAATAATAGATAATAGTCTAGTATAGTAATAATTACACGTGTATAGATTATCTATTGTGTAATCTAGTTTCCCTTGTTAGTTCTTATGCACTCAAATATATTGTGTGTAAGC